>ENA-UZWY01014014-UZWY01014014.1-metagenome-genome-assembly--contig:-Day-2--50m-contig-14014_pt2 | contig 19324 bp, 18 predicted proteins | sample MGYA00260341_ERZ794901 | MGnify/ENA metagenome assembly ERZ794901 | reverse complement strand
TTTTAAATGATATAAATTCTACTTTAAAATCATAATTACCCTTACTGAGTTCAATACTAAATTCACCATTACTGTCAGTTATTACCCCATTTATTACATTCTCTGAATTCACATTAAACACACTTATTGTCGCATATTCTAATGGAATATTTGTTTCTGAGTCGGTAACTGTTCCTGAAACTATAACTTCGCTATTTTGTGAGTACAATAAACTAGTTGATATAAAGACAAAAAATAATAATATTTTTTTCATAATCTATACTAAATCAAAGATCTTGCCAATCATGATATTATCTAAGACAATGAAAATCTATAATAGTTTAATTTAAATAATTTTATTTATTTCCTCTGCTGGAATTGCTATTACAGCTTTGGTTTTTGAAATAAAAATGGGTCTTTTAATCAATTTTGAAAATTCATGTAAAAGATCTGTTATTTCATTATTTGAAAGTTTTTTATGTTTATAATTTTCTTTCCATATTTTTTCTTGAGTTCTTACAAGATCAATTGGATTTACACTTAGTTTATTAATAATTTCTTTTATGAAACTTGTTTTCAAACCATCATTCATATATAAAATGGCTTTAAAATCTATATTGTGAAATTTTAAAAATTCAATTGCTTCTCTTGACTTTCTACACCTTGGATTGTGTAATAATTTAAATTTACTCATAACTAATTACTCATTAAAAAAGCTTTTAAAAATGGATTTATTCCTCCGTCTAAGACTTCGTTAATATTATTTGTTTCATGCTCAGTTCTTACATCCTTTATTAACTTATAAGGGTGAAGTACATAGTTTCTTATTTGAGAGCCCCATTCAATTTTCATTTTACTTGATTCTATTTTTTCTCTTTCTTTCATTTTTTCTTTCAACTCAATTTCGTAAAGTTGTGATTTAAGCAATCGCATTGCTTTGTCTTTATTTTCTAATTGAGATCTAGTTTCAGAATTTTCAATTACAATTCCAGAGGGAGCATGTCTTAATCTTACAGCTGTTTCTACTTTATTTACATTTTGACCTCCAGCTCCACTTGATCTCATTGTTTCCCAAGAAATTTCTGAGGGATTAATATTGATTTCAATAGTATCATCAACAAGTGGATAAACATAAACTGAAGCAAATGAAGTATGCCTTTTAGCATTACTGTCAAAAGGTGATATTCTAACTAACCTATGTACTCCGTTTTCTCCTTTAAGCCATCCAAATCCAAAATCCCCATCAATTTCAATCGTAACAGATTTAATTCCTGCAACATCACCTTGTTGAAGATCCAATTCTTTAATTTTATATTTATTTTTTTCTGCCCACATTACGTACATTCTCATTAGCATTTGAGCCCAATCACAACTTTCAGTTCCTCCAGCTCCTGCAGTAATTTGGATTACAGCGCTCATTTCGTCTCCTTCACTGGAAAGCATGTTTTTAAATTCTATGTTTTCAATATGTTCTCTACATTCTGTGAAATGTTTTTCTAGCTCTTTTTCCTTGATATCACCTTCTTTGAAATATTCGAATAGAATTTCTAAATCTTCACATAATGTAACAGCCGTTTTATAATCTTTAACCCATTGTTTTAAAGATTGTAATTCTTTCATTACAATTTGTGCTTTTTTGGAGTCATTCCAAAAATCAGGATTAAATGTAGTTTCCTCTTTATTTGAGATTTCAATATTTTTAGAGTCTATGTCAAAGATACCTCCTTAACGATTTAGTTCGTTCAAGGAGATTTTTTATTTGATCAATTGTTACCATAAGAATTACAAAAATACATTTTAAATTAACTTAAAAACCACCTAATAAATTTTTTATATTTAAATTGTATAAGTTATAGGTCTTAAAAACTAAAACCCTTTTTAAAATTAAATATTTAATTTATAAATATGACAATAAATTTGATTAGTGATACTGTTACAAAACCATGCAATAATATGTTAGATTTCATGATGAATTCAAATGTTGGGGATGATGTTTTTAAAGAAGATCCAACAGTAAATGAATTAGAAAAAATGCTAGCTAAAATGTTTGGAAAAGAGTCAGCATTATTTTTCCCCTCTGGAACTATGGCCAATCAGACTGCTATTAAAATTCATACTGAGCCTGGTGATCAATTAATATGCGATAAATATGCACATGTTTACAATTACGAAGGAGGTGGTGTAAGTTTTAATAGTGGCGTTTCATGTAAACTTATAGACGGACATAGGGGTATGTTTACAAATGAACAAGTATTAAATTCTATAAATCCACCAGATTTCTATCATAGCCCTAAAACCTCATTAGTATGCGTTGAAAATACAACCAATAAAGGAGGAGGAGCTTGTTGGGATATTAATGAATTAATTAAGATAAAGGAAACTTGTATGGAACATAATTTGTTTTATCACTTGGATGGTGCAAGAATTTGGAATGCAATGGTCAAAACAAATACTAAACCAATTCAATATGGAAATATATTTGATTCAATCTCTATTTGTTTAAGCAAAGGCCTAGGTTGCCCAGTAGGCTCTGTTTTAATTGGTTCCAGTGAATTTATTAATAAAGCGATTAGAGTAAGAAAGGTGTTAGGTGGAGGAATGAGGCAAGCTGGGTATTTAGCTGCATGCGGAATTTATGCTTTGAATAATAATATTGAAAGATTAAAAGAAGATCATTTAAAAGCAGTTGAAATTGAAAAACTACTTTCAAAAAAACATTATATAAAGAAAGTAGAGGAAGTAGAAACAAATATTTTAATTTTTCAGTTAAAATCAAACTATGATTCAAATGTTTTTTTAGAAAAAATGTTAAAATCTGGTGTTAAGTTAATATCAATGGGAGATAATAAATTAAGGATCGTTACTCACAAAGATTATAATAATGAAATGCACCTAAAATTTATTGAAACAATCATAAATCTTCAAATATAAAATATGTTTAAAAATTCACTTTTTTTATTTGTAAGTATTATGTTTGCCTTTTCTTGTAATAATGAAATTAAACCTCCTTTGAAGAACTCAATTACCCCCCCGAAAGCAGAAAAATCACCAGTTTCATTTAAAAAATTTAATGATATTAGGATTGACGATTATTATTGGTTAAAGGAAAGAAATAATCCCGAAGTTATAGATTACTTGGAAAGAGAGAATGACTATTATGAGAAGATGACTTCACACACACAAGATTTACAAGATAAATTATTTAATGAAATTAAAAATAAAATAAAAGAAGATGATGAATCAGTTCCTTATTTTTTAAATGGATATTGGTATAAAACTAAATACGAAGAAGGCTTAGACTATCCTATATACACTAGGTATAAAGATTCTCTAAATAATAAAGAAGAAATTTTATTTGATTGTAATGAATTAGCTAAAAAACATGATTATTTTAATTTATCAAACTTTCAAATTAGTCCTGATAATAATATAGTTGCATATAGTACTGATACTGTATCCAGAAGATTATATTCAATTCAATTTAAAAATTTAGAGACTGGAGAAATTTATAATGATAAAATAATAAATTCTTCAGGAAGCTTTGCTTGGGCTAATGATAATTTAACCCTTTTTTATACAAATAGAGATGTAAATACGCTAAGAAATGATAAAATATTTAAGCATACTTTAAATTCCAATTATGAAAATGATGAATTAGTTTATTTTGAAAAAGATGAAACCTTTTACACTAACGTTTCTAAATCAAAATCAAAAAAATACATTATTATTTCTTCATACAGTACTTTAACCTCTGAATTTCAATTTTTAACAGCTGACAATCCTAATGATAGTTTTACACTTTTTAATAAAAGAAAAAGAGGGGTTGAGTATAGTATTAATCATTACAAAGAGTATTTTTATATTATAACCAACAAAGACAATGCATTTAATTATAAGTTAATGAAAACTAAAATCAATGATACCTCCAGTGGTAATTGGGAAGATGTTATTGAGCATAGAAAAAACATTTTAATTGAAGGTATTGACATTTTTAAAGATCATTTAGTTGTGAGTGAAAGAGTCAATGGTTTAAATAGAATAAATATTAAAAAATGGGATAACTCAGAAAACTATTTTTTAAACTTTGATAACGAAACTTTTAGCGCTAATACAACTACCAATTTAGATTTCGATTCTAAAAAACTTAGGTATGCTTACAATTCTTTAAATGAGCCTTATTCTGTTGTGGAATTTGATATGATTACGAAAGAAAAAAACATTTTAAAACAACACAAAGTTCTAGATAAAAACTTTGATAAAAATAATTATACAACTGAAAGAATTTGGGCTAAATCAAGAGATGGTAATAATATACCAATTTCATTAATTTATAAAAAGGGTATAAAAAAAGATGGTTCTAATCCACTTTTACTTTATGGTTACGGATCTTATGGAAATACAATCGATCCATCTTTTTCAATTAGTAGATTGAGTTTGTTAGATAGAGGATTTATATATGCTATTTCTCATGTAAGAGGAAGTGAATACTTAGGAAGAGATTGGTATGAGAATGGTAAACTTTTAAATAAGAAAAATACTTTTTTTGACTTCGTTGATTCTACAAAATTTTTGATTTCTCAAGGATATACTTCCGCAGAGCACTCATATGCTTATGGAGGCTCTGCTGGCGGATTACTCATGGGTACAGTCATTAACATAGCTCCTGAGCTATACAATGGAGTTATAGCTGCAGTTCCTTTTGTTGATGTAATTACTACTATGTTAGACGAAACTATTCCTTTAACAACTAGTGAATATGATGAATGGGGAAATCCTAATAAAAAACAATATTACGACTACATGATGTCCTATTCTCCTTATGATAATGTATCAAAAATGAATTATCCTAATTTACTTGTAACTACTGGACTACACGATTCACAAGTTCAATACTGGGAACCTGCTAAATGGGTAGCGAAATTAAGAGATTATAAACTTGATGAAAATCATTTATTTTTAAATACAAATATGGAAACTGGTCATGGGGGGGCATCAGGTAGGTTTGAAGCTATAAAAGATTTAGCTAAAGAGTATGCCTTTATTTTAGATTTAGAAAATATTTATAATTAGTTATAATTTGGTTGTAACTATTTTTTTTAAGTAATTTGCTTCCTTATTTGCTACCAAAAGTAGATTATGAGTAAAAATATTAAAGCTTTTAATAACATTCTTGAGTTAATTGGTAATACTCCTCTTGTTAAGTTAAATAAGATTGTTGATGATATTCCTGGAAACTTTTACGCTAAAGTAGAAGCTTTTAATCCTGGTCATTCAAATAAAGATAGAATAGCTCTTCACATAATAGAAACTGCAGAACGAAAAGGCTTATTGAAGCCAGGTGCTACAATAATTGAAACTACATCTGGAAATACGGGTTTCAGTTTGTCTATGGTAAGCATGATTAAAGGCTACAATTGTATTTTAGCTGTATCTTCAAAGTCTTCTCCGGATAAAATTGATATGTTAAAGTCTATGGGAGCTAAAGTTTATGTTTGCCCAGCTCACGTTAATGCTGATGACAAAAGATCTTATTATCAAGTTGCTAAAAGATTACATGAAGAAATTAAAGGTTCTTTTTATATCAACCAATATTTTAATAAACTAAATGCCGAAGCTCACTTTAAGACAACAGGACCAGAAATTTGGAATCAAACTAACGGAAAAATAACTCATTTAGTTGCAAGCAGTGGTACCGGGGGAACAATTTCTGGAATTGGACAATATTTGAAATCAAAAAATTCAGATATCAAAATAATTGGAGTTGATGCATATGGTTCAGTTTTAAAAAAATATCATGAAACTAAAGTTTTTGATGAGGATGAGATATATCCCTATAGAATTGAAGGATTAGGTAAAAATCTAATCCCTACAGCTACTGATTTTGATATAATTGATTTCTTCGAAAAAGTCAACGATGAACAAAGCGCCCACTCTTCCAGAGAAATCGCACTAAAGGAGGGTATGTTTGTTGGATATACATCTGGAGCTGCTGTGCAGGCAGTAAAACAGCTTTCAAAAAACAATATTTTTAATAATGAAAGCGTTGTAGTAATGATTTTTTGTGATCACGGTTCTAGATACATGAGTAAAATTTATAGCGATAAATGGATGTCTGATCAGGGATTCTTCGATTCTGAAAAAACTCCATTAGAAAAACCTATTGAATACATAAAATAAATGTTATTTTTGCAGTAATACTATACAGCAAAAAATGAATGATTTATTTGATAAAATAGTGTCTAATAAAGGACCCTTAGGTCAGTATGCAAAAGTAGCTGAAGGTTATTTTGCTTTTCCAAAACTAGAAGGTCCAATAAGTAATAGAATGAGTTTTAATGGTAAAAAAGTTATCACTTGGAGTGTTAATGACTATTTAGGACTTGCTAATCATCCCGAAATTAGAGAATTTGATGCTGAAGCTGCAAAACAGTACGGGTCAGCTTATCCGATGGGAGCCAGATTAATGTCTGGACATACTCATTTGCATGAAAAATTAGAAAATGAATTAGCAGATTTTGTTAATAAAGAGAAGGCATATGTGCTTAACTTTGGATATCAAGGAATTTTATCAACAGTTGATTCATTAGTTTCTAAAAATGATGTAATTGTTTACGATATAGATTGTCATGCCTGCATTGTTGATGGAGTTAGACTTCATATTGGAAAAAGGTTTACTTTTCAACACAACGATATGGAAAGCTTAGTTACTAATTTAGAAAGAGCTACAAAAATTGCAGAGAAAACGGGTGGAGGAATTTTAGTTATTTCTGAGGGTGTTTTTGGAATGAGAGGAGAACAGGGTAAAATAAAAGAGATTTCTTCTTTAAAAAGTAAATATAAGTTTAGATTATTAGTTGATGATGCACATGGATTTGGAACTTTAGGTGAAACTGGAGCTGGAGCTGGTGAGGAACAAGGAGTTCAAGACCAGATAGATGTTTATTTTGCAACTTTTGCAAAGTCAATGGCTAGTACAGGTGCATTTATTGCTGCGGATAAAATGATAATCGATTATTTAAAATATAATATGAGATCTCAGGTATTTGCTAAATCTTTACAAATGCAGCTTGTAGCAGGAATTCTAAAAAGACTTGAAATGTTAAAAACTAGACCTGAATTAAGATCTAAGTTATGGGATAATGTGAGAGCTCTTCAAAGCGGTTTAAGAAAGCAAAATTTTGATTTAGGAAAAACTCAAAGTTGTGTAAGTCCTGTTTTTTTAAAGGGTGATATTCATGAAGCTTTTGTTATGGTTAAAGAACTTAGAGAAAAATATTTTATTTTTTGTTCTATTGTAGTTTATCCAGTTATTCCAAAGGGCTTTATACTTTTGAGACTTATACCTACAACTTCTCATAATATTGATGACATAAATGAAACTCTTTCAGCATTTTCTAAAATTAGATCTAAATTATACGATGGAACTTACAAGAAAATTGCTGAAAAATTAAAGATGAATTAATCTTTTTGATCAGAATTATAATTTACTTTGAGAATCATAAATTCCTTAGTTAAAAAAAATCACTAATTTTGGTCAGAATTTAAGCGTTATGAATCCAAAAAAAATACTCAACGCTAATGAAATATCAACCATACTTAATAGGTTGTCTTTTCAGTTAATTGAAGATCACAATACATTTAATGATACTGTAATAGTAGCAATTCAACCAAGAGGAGCTGTTTTAGGTAAAAGAATTTTTAAACTTATTAGTAAACACGAGAAAAATAATAATCTTAAAATCGGTTACTTAGATATTACCTTTTATAGAGACGATTTTAGAAGAAATGAAAAAGTATTAAAAGCAAGTGCTACTGAAATTGATTTTACTATTGAAAATAAAACAGTTGTTTTAGTTGATGATGTTTTATTTACAGGTAGGAGTATTAGAGCTGCTTTAAATGCTATACAGTCATTTGGAAGGCCTAAAGAAATCCAATTATTGACTTTAATTGACAGAAGGTTTTCTAGAGAATTACCTATACAACCTGATTATTGTGGAACTCAAGTTGATTCCAGATTAAATGAAAAAGTAATTGTTCATTGGGAAGAAAATGATTTAGAAGATTCAGTTTATTTATATAATAATAAAAAATGAGTAGTTTAAGTGTAAATAATTTATTGGGAATTAAATATTTAAATAAAGAGGATTTAAATTTGATTTTCAAAACATCTGATAATTTTAAAGAAGTAATTAATAGAAAAATAAAAAAAGTTCCTTCTTTAAGAGACGTCACAATAGCAAACTTATTTTTTGAAAATAGTACAAGAACTAAACTTTCTTTTGAACTAGCTCAAAAAAGATTATCAGCAGATGTAGTTAACTTCTCATCTTCTGGATCTTCAATTTCTAAAGGAGAAACTTTAGTTGATACAGTTAATAATATTCTTTCTATGAAAGTTGATATGATAGTTATGCGTCATCCTAGCCCTGGCGCAAGTGTTTTTCTTTCTAAGAATGTTAAGTCTTGTATAATTAATGCAGGGGACGGAACTCATGAACATCCTACTCAAGCATTATTAGATGCATATTCATTAATCGAAAAAATTGGTGATTTAAAAAATAAAAATATACTTATTGTTGGAGATATCATGCATTCTAGGGTAGCATTATCCAATATTTTTGCTTATCAAAAACTTGGCGCTAATGTTACTGTTTGTGGACCAAAATCACTTATTCCAAAAAATATTGAATCACTAAACGTTAGAGTTGAAACTGATTTTAGAAAAGCTTTAAAAAACTCGGATGCCGTTAATATGTTAAGAATTCAAAATGAAAGAATGTCTGAATCCTATTTTCCTTCTATCAGAGAATATGTTCAACAATATGGTTTAACAATGCCATTAATAAGCTCCATTAATAAAGAAATTATAGTAATGCATCCTGGTCCAATTAATAGAGGAGTCGAAATAACAAGTGAAGTTGCTGATTCTGATCAAGCAATAATTTTAGACCAAGTAGAAAATGGGGTAGCTATTCGTATGGCAGTAATGTATTTATTGGCTGCAAAGCTTAAATAACATGAACTTATCCAATTCAAAAAATACATTATTATTTGAAATAAATAATATAAATAATTTTCGAAATTCTTTAGATGAAATTCAAAAAAATATTAAAGAAAAAAATATAATAATTGATTTTATTGAATTAGATTTTGATGAATTTTTTGATGATTTAAACAATTTATTTAAAAAATCTAAAAAGAACAATAGATCTTTTGTTATAATTAATTCAGATTTTAGATCTGAGTACTATAATTTAAGTATAGATATTGTTCCATCTTTACAAGAAGCTATAGATATAATTGAAATTGAAGAGATTGAAAGAGATTTAGGTTTGTTATGAAATTAACAATATTAGGTAGTTTTTCGGCTTACCCATCTTTCAAGGGTTTTACAACTTCTCAAGTTTTAGAACACAATGGAAAATCATTTCTTATTGATTGTGGTGAAGGAACTCAAATTCAATTAAGAAAAAATAAAATAAAATTCAATTCAATTGAAGATGTTTTTATTTCTCATTTACATGGAGATCATTATTTTGGACTTCCGGGCCTAATTTTAACTTTAAATTTATTGGGAAGAGAAAAACCTTTAAATATTTTTGGTCCTAAGGGAATTAAGGAAATAATTACGTCATTGATGAAAGTTGGTAAAACTTGGACTAATTATAAATTAAACTTTATAGAACTAAATAGTACAAAACCAGAACTTATTCTTAATAAAAATAATTTTACTGTAACAACAATTCCACTTTATCACAGAATCTATACTAATGGATTTTTATTTAGAAAAAAAACAACTAGCCATAAATTAATTGTGCATAAAGCTATTAATTTAGGAATAGACAAAACTCAATTTGCAGGCATCAAATTAGGAAAAGACGGGGTTACTGAAAAAGGAGAAATTATCAATAACATCAAATTAGTAGAGCCTTTAAGTCCAGATATTGTATACGCATTTTGTAGTGATACTCTTTTTAATTTAAAAATTACAGAACAAATTAGAGAATGTGATTTATTATATCATGAGTCTACATTTCTAAAAAAAGATGAAAACTTCGCAATCAATACATTTCATTCTACCGCAGAGCAAGCTGCAATTATAGCAAAAAATTCAAATGTCAAAAAACTTATTTTAGGTCATTTTTCGTCTAGATATAATGATTTAAATTTGTTTCTAGAAGAGGCTAAAACTATTTTTAACAATTCTGAATTAGCAATTGAGAATAAGAGTTTTATTTTTTAATAATTAATATTAATTTAGAATATGTCAAAAGATTTAAGTGAATATAGGGACAAGTATCTTAAGGGTGAATTAAATGAAAATGATTTACCTGACAATCCTTTTGTTTTATTTTCTAAATGGTTTGATGAGACTGAAAGATTTGGAACTGAAATTGAACCAAATGCAATGTCATTATCAACTGTGAGTTCTGACTCCTCCCCTTTAACTAGAATTGTATTATTAAAAAAATTTTCAGAGTCAGGTTTTATTTTTTTTACTAATTATAACAGTAGAAAAGGTAAAAACATTTCAATTAATTCAAACGTATGTTTGTCGTTTTATTGGCCCTCAATGGAAAGGCAAGTTATTATTCAAGGTATAGCTAATAAAATTAGTGAACATGATTCTATTGAATATTTCAATTCTAGGCCTGAAAGTAGTAGAGTTGGGGCTATTATTTCTAATCAAAGTGAGGTTATTCCATCAAGAAATTATATTGATGAAAAATTAAAAAATTTTATATCAAATAATAATAACTTAATAAAGCCTAAAAATTGGGGTGGCCTTAATGTTGTTCCAAGTTCTGTTGAGTTCTGGCAAGGAAGAGACAATCGTTTACATGATAGAATTATTTTTTTAAATGTAAATAAAAGCTGGGTTAACAAGAGACTATCACCTTGAAAAGACTCATATTAATTAGACATGCAAAATCTTCTTGGGATAATAACGTTTCAGACTTAAACCGTCCGCTTTCTAATAGAGGATACTCTGATGCTCAAATTATGTCAGGAATTTACAATAACTTAAATATTAATGTAGATAATATTTTTTCTAGTCCAGCTTTAAGAACTCAACAGACAGCAGAAATTTTCTTCAAAAAAATTAATGCAGAAAATATAAATAACTATAATATAGATTCAACACTTTATGATTTTATTGGAAATGGTGTGGAAAAATTTATAAAAAACTTAGATAATTCGCTTCAATCAGTTATGATCTTTACACATAATAACAGTTGTAATAATATACTATCAAAGTTTTCAAATATAAAAGGTTTACTGGTACCAACTTGTGGAATTTTAATTTTTGAATTTGATGTATCTTTGTGGGAGAATATTAATTCTGGAAAATGTAATTATTTTTTCCCTAAAAATTTTAAATGATCACTTCAAAAAATTTATTTATAAACAGAGAAATTAGCTGGCTTGAGTTCAATGAAAGAGTGTTGGAAGAAGCTAACGATTTTACAGTTCCTTTGATTGAAAGAATTAGATTTTTAGGTATTTTTTCAAATAATTTAGATGAATTTTATAGAGTTAGATATGCCACTGTTAAACGTATTGCTGTTAGTACAAATAGTGGAAAAAAACTTTTTAAAGGTAGAACAGCCCAAGAGCTATTAAATGATATAACTTTAAAAGCAACTGATCTTCAACAAAAAAGTTTTTTAACTCTTAATAATATTATTAAGCTTTTAGAAAAAGATAAAATTTATTTTATCGATGAATCAAAGATTAAATTTAATCATAGGCAATTTATAAATAATTATTTTTTTGAGATTATTAGTCCTGCAATTGAAGTAATCATTCTAAATAAGAACAAGAAATTTCCAAAATTTAAAGAAAATTTATCTTTCCTATTGATTAGAATTGTATTAGAAGATGATGAAATTCAAAATGCTATAATTAGGTTTCCTAGAAACTTAGATAGATTTGTAATATTACCCTCAGATAGTATTGAGCAAAATATTATAATGATTGATGATATTATTAGATTTCATTTAAAAGATATTTTTAAAATATTTAATCCAAAATCTATAGAGGCCAATATGGTAAAAGCAAGTAGAGATGCAGAGTTAGATTTTGATGATGATATCTCAAAAAGTTATTTAGATAAAATTGCTCAAAGTGTTAAAGAAAGGTCAAGTGCTGATCCTGTGCGTTTTGTCTATGATAGTGAAATTAAATTAGAAACCCTGAACTTCTTATTGAACAAAATGGGTATCAATAATGAAACAGATAGTATAATTCCTGGCGGTAAATATCATAATAGAAGAGATTATATGGACTTTCCTAACCTCGATAATTCCTTAGTATATAAACCTATTCCACCATTAAATGTTAAAGGATTTAGTCATAGTGATAATACTTTCGATAAACTAAAGGAAAAAGATTTTATGATACATACTCCTTTTCATAAATTCACTTATTTAATTAGTTTTTTAATGAAATCTTCAATAGATCCAAAAGTTAAAAAGATTTCAATTACAATTTACAGGTTATCTAAATTATCTAAGGTTGCCAGTGCCTTAATTAATGCTGCTAGAAATGGTAAAAAAGTAGTTGTTCAAATTGAACTTCAAGCAAGGTTTGATGAATCAGCAAATATTAGATATGCTAAAGAAATGCAATCACAAGGAATTAAATTAATTTTTGGTTCACCTAGTTTAAAAGTACATAGCAAAATTTGTCTTATTGAAAGGCTAGAAAATGGTAATTTAAAAAAATATGGTTTTATTAGTACAGGGAATTTTAATGAGTCTACAGCAAAAATTTATACTGATTTAACTTTGTTTACTTCAAATGTTAAGATCTTAGAAGAAGTTTCAAATGTTTTTAATTTTTTTAATGCAAATTATAAAAAATATGTTTTTAAAAACTTGTTTGTTTCTCCAATCAATACTGAAACTAAGATTAAAAAACTTATTAATAATGAAATTATAAATGCTAAAAACGGTAAAGAAGCTTGGATTAAAATTAAAATTAATAATATAACAAGCTATAGTTTGATTCGTTCTTTATATGATGCAAGTAGGGCAGGAGTAAAAATAAAAATGATAGTACGAGGAATATGTTGTCTTATACCCGGTTATAAAAACATGAGTGAAAATATAGAAGTTATTAGTATAGTCGATAGATATTTAGAGCACACCAGATTTATGATTTTTAATAGTAATGATAATAATAAAGTTTTTATTTCATCTGCAGATTGGATGACAAGAAACCTGGATAATAGAGTTGAAGTCACTTGTCCTATTTTGCAAGAAGATTTGAAAAAAGAAATTCTAGATATTTTTAATATTTATTGGAGTGATAATATAAAATCTAGGCTTGTAAATAGTAATTCTAAATCTAGAATTACTAATCAAAAAAGTTTCAGATCTCAAGAAAAAATGTATAATTATTATTTAAATAAAATTGAAGCACTTTAATAAAACAATTAAATATGCAACAATTGATATTGGCTCTAATGCTATTAGACTTTTAATTTCTAATATTTATATCCATAATTCAGAATTTTTTTCTACAAAAAATTCGTTGGTAAGGGTCCCTATTAGATTGGGACAAGATGCCTTTAAAAACGGAGAAATATCCCAAAAAAATATTCAAAGGTTATTGGATTCAATGAAATCTTTTATGCTTTTAATGAAAGTGCATAATGTTGATAAATACTTAGCCTATGCAACATCAGCTTTAAGAAGTTCATCAAATGGCGAAAAAATAATTGATTTAATTAAAAAAGAAAGTAATATTAAAATTGAAATAATTAGTGGCCAAAAAGAAGCTAAATTAATTACTAATAATCCAGTATTTTCAACTAAATCTAAAACTTTTTGTTTTATTGATGTAGGTGGTGGCAGTACAGAGCTTACATTAATTAACAATAATAAGGTAATAAACTCTAAGTCATTTAAAATTGGAGGTGTAAGATTGATAAATAATTTAGTTAAAAAATCCACTTGGAATAAATTTGGAAATTGGATTGAAAATAATTTATCTAATAAAAAAAATATTGAAGTAGTCGCTTTAGGTGGAAATATTAATAAAATATTTAAAATATCTGGAAATAAAATTGGTAAGCCACTATCTATTAAACTAATTAATTCAACTATTAATGATTTAGAAAAAATGTCTTTTTTTAATAAGATAATTACTTTAAAACTAAATCCTGACAGAGTAGATGTTATAGTCCCAGCCGGAAAAATATACCAATTTGTTTTAAATAAAATGGATGTAAAAGTGATTACTGTTCCAAAAATTGGCCTTGCTGATGGAATGGTTCACGAATTAATTAACGAATTATAGGTTAAGTTTAAATTCTTTTCTTAAATTATCAATTCTTGGATTTATTTTTTTTAATTTTTCATATTTCTCAATTGGTGAATAAATAAAAGTTTTTTCTTTTAATCTATTTACTTCAATATGAAGCTTAATATTGCTATTTCTTAATTCAATTTTTAAAAAATTTAACAATTCAATTTTATTTCTGTCTAATTCAATTTTATTAGTTTCGTTAGTAAGAGTGTATGAAATTTCATTATTTTCTAGAACTTCTGGCTTTGCTATAGCAAGTATACTAGCTAAGTTTTTCCTTCCTTTACTTAATAATTTCTCATGAAATTTATTCCAAGATTTGTTTAGTGAAACTTGATTAAAATTAGAATCAAAATTTTTGGAAAGAGTTTTTGTTTTTTGTTTTGCAACATTTAAATTTTCGATATCTTTTTTTGCTCTTAGACTTGAAATTGACAATCCTGAAATGTTTTTTTTCTCAACTTTCTCAACTTTCTCAACTTTCTCAACTTTCTCAACTATCTTAATTTCTTCAATTTTGACTTTATTTGATTCCTTTGTTTGTTTTTTAGAAATCTCTTCTTTAGATAAGATTTTTATTTTTTTTTTTAATTCAATATTTTCAATTGAACATAGTTTCATTAAGCATATCTCAGTCAAAAGTCGCTGGTTTTTACTGTTTTTATACCTATAACTGCAATCTTCAGTTAAATTAATAGCATTTAGTATAAAACTTGAATCTTTAATTTTAGCCTGATCTATATATTTGGTTTTTAAATTTTCATTTTGTTCTAAAAGAACTTGGCTCATGCTGTTTTTAGATATTAATAAATCTCTAAAGTGAAGGCATAATCCATCAATGAAATGTTGACCACTAAAACCTTGTTCAATTACTTTATTGAACAATAAGAGGCAATTAGTAATATCATTTTTATTAATTAATTCAAATGTTTCAAAATAGACATCGTGATCTAAAATATTTAAGTTTTTATATGCTAATTCTTTAGTGATATTACCATCTGTAAAATTTACTAATCTGTCAAAAATTGACAGAGCGTCTCTTAATGCACCATCACTTTTATTTGCGATTAAAAAAAGTGATTCATCATCATATGAAATATTTTCTTTTTTAGCTATTGTTTCTAAGTGACTTTTAATATCTGTAGTACTGATTTTTTTAAAATCATAAATTTGACAACGTGATAAAATTGTTGGTATGACTTTGTGTTTTTCAGTAGTTGCTAATATGAATATTGCATATTTTGGAGGCTCCTCTAATGTTTTTAAAAAAGCATTAAAAGCTTGTCCTGAAAGCATGTGAACTTCATCAATGATATAAACCTTATAATTCCCAGTTTGTGGAGGTATTCTAACTTGATCTATTAGATTCCTAATATCATCCACTCCATTGTTTGATGCTGCATCTAATTCAAATATATTGTAAGAAAAATCACTGGATTTATTATCATCGTTTATTTGCTTAGCGAGTATTCTTGCACAAGTAGTTTTACCAACTCCTCTTGGACCACAGAACAACATTGCCTGCGGAAGCTGATTATTTTCAATAGCGTTTTCAAGAGTTTTAGTTATAGACTTTTGACCCACAACGGTTTCAAAACTATTAGGTCTATACTTTAAAGCTGATACAACATAATTTTCCATCTATACAAATATATAAATACACTAATAATATTATAATTTTTAAAACTTTAATAATTTTTTTTTATCAACATAATTTTAATCTACTTTTGCTGTAAGCAGGCCTTCTTATCGCTTTTATTTATAAAAGAGGAAAGTCCGGACACCAGAGAGCATTATAGCGGGTAACACCCGTCACTATTTATAATAGAGGACAAGTGCAACAGAAAGTATGTACAGTTAGGCTGTAGTGAAACCAGGTAAACTCTATAAGGTGAAACGTCACGTATACCAACGCTTGAGAGCTGCTCGCTCAATGTTGGAGGGTGGGCGGTTTGAACAAAATAGTAATATTTTGTCTAGATAAATGATAAGACAAGACAGAATCCGGCTTATGGCCTGCTTTTTATTTTAAATAACTTATACTATTAGGCCCCTCATTAAATATTAAATCTATAATACTTAAATCGTTTAAAAAGCCATTTTTGTCTGAGAAAACTTGTCTGTATTTTAAGTTTTCTGAACAAGAATATTTTTTGTTTTCCATATTTTTTCTTAAATCTAAACTGTTTTCATATCCAATTTTATAGTCTTTTGATAACTCTGATTTCATTTCAATATCTGTCCACTCTAAAATTAATTTAATAATGTCAAAATTAAATTTTGTAAGGTAGATATACTCTTTTATGTAAATTTTCTCCAACGAATCTTTATAAAATTCAAAAAAAGGTGAGGAACTATAAGCTGATTCTATCGATCTCCAATGATTTTTTTGCCATGCAATTGAATTATCAATTTTAGCTTGAAGCATTGAAAACTTAATTTTAGAATGTTTTACAGGAACGGTTAATATTTGAAGCCCGTTTGCTGAGTGAATAAATGTTCTGTTTCTGTAAGTTTGTTTAATATAGTTTTGATGGACATCCCATAAAATATTGGAATTAATTATCTGTTTCCAACACGAAATTGGGCCAAAATAGGGTGGCACCATTATTTTTTGAACCATCAAAACATTTTTATTTCCTTCTTTTTTTTATTTCAGAATAAATTAAAACACTAAGAACGCCAAATAAAAAATACCATCTATATGAAATTGGTTCTCCATCAAGATTTATAGTTGTAAAAACTCTATCCCAACGAATTTTCCAATTTTTAAATCCATCATTTATTCCATCTATACTAAACCAGATAAATACTGGTTTTCCAACTATGTGATCTTCAGGAACAAAACCCCAGCTTCTACTGTCTTCAGATCTATATCTGTTATCTCCCATCATCCAATAATAATCTTGTTTAAAAGTATAATTATTAGTCTCGATATTATTAATTCGAATTATTCCGTTTTGGTCAAGCGTTAATTCATTTTTTTCATACTCTCTAATTATTTTTTTATAAACGGGTAAGTTGTTTTTATTTAAATCTATAGTTTTATTTTTTGTTGGAATTATTATTGGCCCGAAATTATCTTCATTCCAATTAAATCTTATATCATTCGGAAAATATGAGGTGTTATAAGATTTTATTTCATTGAAAGTTCTTTTTAAACTATCTAGTATTTTAGATTTTGAAATTAATTCTGCTTGCTTTTTAGTCAGAAAAAGATCAGTTTTTTTGTCAGTAATCTCAGTCATAGAAATTCTTGAACTAAGTCTTATGTCATAGGGAATTCCATTTGACTTTGTAATTACTATAAAATTTTCGGGACTGTTATCTATAACTTGTAATAAATAGGGTCTTATTTGCTCAAATTTATATTGATTTATATCTTGAATTTTAAATTTTCTTTGTATGTCTGAAACTCCGAGCTTAATTAAGTTTGAAGCTGATACACCTTTGGAATTAAAAGCACTATATGTAAATATAGGTTTAGCTCTATATGGCATAATACTTTCTTTTCCATTTATATGTATTATTCCATTAATAATTTCAAGAGTATCAGATGGAATTGCCACACATCTTTTTACATAATTTGATTTTTTATCAATTGGTTTTTTAACTCCTTTTTCACGAACGAAAAATTTCCTTACTGTGTCTGCAGGCCAACTGAACGTTACAATTTCATTTCGTTTAATTTTTTGAAACCCTGGTAATCTAAAATAAGGAATTTGTGGTTTGTTTAAATAGGATCTAACACCAGTTCCAACTATAGTATCGTGAACCATTGGAAATGCTATTGCTGTTTGCGGTGCTCTTGCACCATAATGAAATTTACTAACAAAAAGAAAATCTCCAATCAAAATAGATTTCTCTAATGATCCAGTTGGTACAATATATGGTTGAATGAAATACGTATGAACTAGAGTTGCTAAAATAATGGCAAAAATGATTGAACTTAACCATTCTCCAAATGCAGTTTTTGGATTAAGATCCCTTTCATTTATATATTCAGATTTTGACGAATAATTGATTAAGTATATGAAAAATCCAAGTGATAATACTGTAGCTATTGTATCAAAAGATGAATTTTTCCCGAAGCTTCTTGCTGTTTCAACCCATATGACAGGAAATATAAGTAGGTTGATTATCGGAAGGAATAATAAAATTACCCACCAGGAAGGTCTTTTTATTATTTTCATTAAAATAAATGCATTAAAAACTGGAATAAAAGCATAAATTCCTTTATAACCTGACTTTACATAAAGTTTCCAAGTACCTAATCCATGGATTACTTGAACCAATGCAAAGAATATTAACCATTCAAAAATTGTCATATTTAAAATTTAAAGTTTGGATCTTTTATGACATCATTCATGTTAAAGACACCTTTTTTATTTAAGATCCATTCTGCTGCAATCACAGCACCTAATGCGAATCCTTTTCTGTTGTGAGCAGTATGTTTAATTTCTATTGAATCTATTTCAGAATTATATTGTACAGTATGAGTACCAGGAATATTGTCCTCTCTTTTAGAAATCATTCCAATAGCATCTTTGTTATTTTTATCAAATGACCATTCTGAGTATTTTGATTTAGTTATGATTTCATTAACTAAAGTAATTGCTGTTCCACTAGGCTTGTCTAGTTTTTGCTTGTGATGAATTTCTTCAATATTTATATTATAATCTTTATAATTACCGACAAGAGTTGATAGTTTTTTATTGAGTTCAAAAAATAAGTTTACACCAAGACTATAGTTTGATGAGTACATAAAACTGGTATTTGTTTTTTTTGCATATTCTACAATATCATCATAGTTTTCTAACCATCCTGTAGTGCCACTTACAATTGGAACTGAACTATCAAGTGATAATTTTATATTATTAATTGCTGAATCAGGTGTGCTAAAGTTAATTGCTACATCACAGTTTGTGAGTTTGTCAACTAAATCTTCTTTATCAATAATTGTTGAAATAGAGTGTCCTCTATCTAAAGAAATTTTTTCAATTTCTTTACCCATTTTTCCATATCC
>ENA-UZWY01004380-UZWY01004380.1-metagenome-genome-assembly--contig:-Day-2--50m-contig-4380_pt1 | contig 19437 bp, 36 predicted proteins | sample MGYA00260341_ERZ794901 | MGnify/ENA metagenome assembly ERZ794901 | reverse complement strand
TATCTGTCTATCAGAAGCAAATTTAAGTAGTCCTAGAAGTTCTGAAGTAGGATTTACTTCTGCCATTGCTCGTATAAGCATGACATCATCGGGTTCTAAAAATTGATCTTGTGTTGGTGGTGATTGATACTGTCCTAGATTATCTTCTCCTGGTGCAAATACATCTGCTAACCCTGTTGGTAATCCACCTAATGGTGCAGGACCTTGTTGTGGTTGTGCAGCAAAAGTCTCTTGTGGTTGTTCTATATTTCCTTGTCTAACTTGATCAACTAATGCTGCTTCTTCTCCTGCAGACTCATTAACCATTCCACGTACATCTTCTATTGTTGGTGCAGCACCATCTGTTCTACGTGATAATTTACCAGGACCACTTACAGCTGCAGGTCTTTTGACTCCGCCTCTACGTCCACGATTTCTACTACTACCAGTTGCCATCTAGATCCTCCTGTTTACCGAAAAATATTATTAAACCTTGTGGTATATATTGTACAATCATTCCTTGTGGCATGTCAGAGATCTGTGGTTCTTCTGCAAACAATTCTTCTTCGTGATCAGATATTTCTAGCTCTGTTTTTTGCCATACGTCAATTAAACAATTATTGACTATATCGCCAAATATCATATTGATTTCTTCTTTAGGCGCCACCTTGTAAACCTCCTAGTAATAATGATCTTACATCAGGTGCAGGTCCAGGTTGTGGTTGTTGACCACCGCCCATCATCTGCTCTAATAATGCAGCTTCACCTTCAGGTACTTCAGGTTCTGTAGCTGTATAAAACTTATCTAATATTTTTTGCATGTCGTTAGGACTCTTGTATATCTGTACCAATGCCATTGTTGCTTTAGGATCTCCTTGACTTGCTTGTATCTTTAATGTCTCAAACAAAGTACGTTCTGCTTCGTCTTTAAGTATTCTATCATTTATTTTCTGTACGTTATCTAATCCGTCCATGTTTTCTTGCAAAGTTTCTTTGTCTATGATACCTGCTTGTAGTAACTGTAAACCTGACACAATCTTTGTAGGTTCATCGAATCCTGCCATGACACCGTAGATACGCCTTGTCTTGTACATACCTGCAATATCAGTAGATGGTGTATAGTTTTCAGCATATGCTGTACCATTTAGATAACCTGCTAATGGTTTTTTAGTATTTCCATTAAGCGCCTGATCCATTTCTAAACGTTTATAATCAAGCTCTTCTATTGCTGTTTTAAGTGATAGCTGATATTCTTTTACGTTTAGATCAACGGATGATAATAACTCTTGCAATCCTCTACCAGTAACAAAACTGTTAGGAGATATTGCGTCATCGCTTACTGGATAACTAGATCCAACTCTAAGCTGTCTCTCTATACGGTCGATCTGTGTAAACAACTGATACGGTATATTATTTGGTGGTTTAGCTACTTGTGAACCAGGTGTTAGATAGTTGACTGCAAGTCTACCTCTCTTGTAATTCCCGCTCTCTAGCTCTCCTATAATATTTGTTTCAGTAAATACACTGTCTTCCATTGCAATTATGGACAAGACGTTAATCTTAGCCATAGCTGCCATCAAACCTAATACATGATCGTACTGACCTGATAGTCTGTCAAAACTAAAACGTTTTGATACAACAAATCGTGGTCCCGATTTTATTGGATTAGGTGTGAAATCTAATATTTGTTTTGTTTCAGGTAGGAATACATAAGTACCTTCTTCGTCATAGTACTCAACTAATTCTGTACCATCACCTGTGTGGTTGTCCCAACTTCTAGAGAAACCATCAGTATATTTAAACTTGCTATACCCTGATGGGAATGCACTGTTTTCGTCAATGGTAACTTTAGCTTGTGGATACATTGATTTAATAACCTGGTTAGGTACTAAACGTATTAACGCCAACTCTTTAGGTTGTTGATCTGCGCCATAATATCCTGGATAACAATCGTAAGGATCTCTTAGTTCCGCATGTGGATACATGATTCCTTCAGGTGATTTCTTTTGTCTAATGATCCATACACAAAAACCATAACCTGGTAACCATCGTGCAGCTTGTGGTAACTGCATTTCCATTTTAGATGAAGCGTCTAAACTTGTAACAATACGTTCTAACTTATCTGCTTTTGCTTTAGCACGTTCACTCTCTGCATAAGAGTCTACTTTTATGTCAGGCATACGTCCTAACTTCTGTGCTAAATGTTCTAGACCTGAATTAATAAGATTAGGTATTGGTAAGTCAACATCGTAGTTTTTTGCTTCTTGACCTAGTAATGCAGAAATACCATTTGTTCCACCGTTCATAATAGAACGTACACGATCACGGTACTCGAAATGACCGCTTTGTTCGTGCATTGCTTTTAAATCGTCTGTTTTGATTAACAGCTCATCTGCGTTTAGCATTACCAAAAAACCTCGTTGTATTCACTTTGCTTATAATAACTATAGGATGGATTATAGTCAGCTTCAGCTTCAGCTAACATCATTTTTACATTGGTACGTATTCGTTTCATAGGAAACCAACTAGCCATAACTAAGTCAGTTTTAGTTCCTACGTTACGTGAGTTACTTGCACCTGCTTGTGAAAAGTAGATTAGTTGCTGTCTAAAGATATTTACTTTACGTTGTGTGTTTGCGTCAGAGTACGGTATGTTTACTTTTTCTTGTTCATACATACCTACCATACTGGTTACACCAAATGTCGGATCCCATTTATTTTTGTAAGTTTGGTGTCCCTCAATACGTACACCATGATTAGCTGCCCATTGTTTTATGTCTCGGTCTTGTCCGATCGCTCTTTGGAAACCGTTTTCTTCTATTACCCAATGTGCTAACCAATACTTGTCGTACCATTCCTTCATAAGTTTATGTGCTTTTTGTACACCACCACCCTGATCATTCTTAATATCTACAAGCCATACTTGTTGGGTTTTAATATTATATGCCCATAGTACTGCTGCTTGATACCCTGTACTAGCAGGATCGAGTCCTGCAATAAGTGTTGTACCAGGTGGTATGTCTCCTAGCTTACGTGACTTGTCTATACATTGATCAATCATTTCTGCGGTAAACAATGCCATACCGTCAGGTACTGCTTTATTAAGATATACCATCTCAAATATATTTCTACCGCCTACAGTCTCTGCTGCAGCTAACTGTTCTAATAACCATTTATGTGATCGTCTTGATTGCCATAACATATGCGGTTGGTGATCTAATGACTCATCTTCTAAAGGTATTTCTAGATCATGCGCTCTATCTACTATAGATTCCCATGCTTTGTTTTCTAAGAGATGATGGTAAAGATCGTCGGGGTGCTGTCTTGATCCAATGACGACCATTCCTGTATGTTCCTCTTTACGCGATTGTAATGTTGTTGTCCACCAGTTCCTGGTGTTTTCTCTAGCACTTGGTTGCACAGTTGTGCCATGATCTTCGATGTCGTCTGCAATAATAAGGTCTGCGTCTCGGGAAAGGATTTTACCTCCCTTTCCAATTGCGACAAGAGTTGGTGACTTAATACCAGAGACTGTTCTAGTTGCAACAGTAAATTGACTGGACGACCAACTTTTTCCACCTCTATTAGAAGGTCTAAATCCGTCGTAGTCTCCGTAATCTTGTATGAGTCCTTCATTGTTCTCCAAATGGTCTAGTACCGCACCTACAGAGTTACGGGCAATGTCTTCGTTACCACCGCACCACATAACACGTATGTTTGGATTTTTACATATCATGTAAATACAAAAGTGAGTTAAGAGATCTGTCTTACCATGTCTAGGTGGAGACAAAATCATAAGTCGCTTACCATACTTTATACTATCTAAGATAGCACCTATCCACTTCTTTTGGAAGTCAGGTGTTTCATAATTTTCACCACGCTCTGTCAGGAAATATTCATCTCTAAACTTTACAAAAGACTCTACGTCCGCCTGCAGCTCGAAGGGATCCCCCCTCTTTTCGTGCAGCGCTTCTTTTTCTACGTCCTCTAAGTAAGCAGCTACTGCCCTAGATACTGTTGATGGACTGCAGCTTAGTATATTAGCGATCTCTTTTTTAGTCTTAGTACCACTCATTATGTCGTGAAAAAAATTTTTCTGTTTCATTATGGCATAATAATCCCCACGTCGTTTCTGTACATTCTCATCTACCTGCTTGGGGTTCTGTATCTCTGCTGTGGGTTTACTAGCTCTCCACGCTCTCTGTCGTGTTCTTTTAGAACACCTATCACTACAATACTTCTTACGACCTTCTGGTAAAGGGATCAGACAGTTGTCTGCTGTGCAGATGGTGATTTTTTCTTTATTTGACATATCTCTATGGTATAGTGTAGCATACGTGGGATAAGTAATGTGGTGTTCCTGCCTATACAAACACCATATGATAATACAAAAGAGTTGTGGTTGGACTAGCAGGACCGCCTTAGTCATCCGTTGAGGGATCTTCCTCACATTTTATTTATTAGAGAGAGACAATATTTTTACGTTACTGCACTTAATAAACTGCGTTGGGTTGGGAGTGACACAGGGATTGCTACGACTGCCGAGCGCTCGACTGTTATATTACAGGATCTTCGTAATATAACATACTAGTGGTAGTTATACCACATATAGTGGTCATAGACTACACTATATATAGTATACTGTAGACGGGGGGTGTACTGGTTTCGTGTTAGATCTTATCCCATATAAACATCTAATAACAGTGGGTTCGACTCCCACCACCTCCACAAATTGCCAGGTTTAAATTGACTAATTCATACATATTTTCTCCGCCCCGAGATTGAGGTATGGGGGTTAATACTTGCTTTGTATTCGTGTGTGTGGGTAGTGCGGCACGGTGCGGCGAATCGTAGGCGGTTTGTCCTGGACTGCTGAGTTATGCGTTCGCCCTACAAATCGCATACTCTCGGCTTAAAATAGAGGATATACGTCTCTCCAAGAGTCACGATCTACAAAATTTTCTTCCAGGAATTTCCCGATCGCTGAAGTTTTCACGGTGATCTATTCTTCTTTCTTCTGTCTTGGTGATCTATTCTTCTCTCACAATAAGAAAAGCGGCGCCTAAGCGCCGCCTGTCTCTCTCTCCTGGTTAGTACGTAAACAATAAGGGAGTTGTTTATTCCAGGAGTCGCACCTTATTCTTTGCTTTGCTCGAATACATCCTTGATAGTTCCAAGAACATACGCCTCCACTCTGTCCGCTTGACTGCTGCCTAACTCTAAGCTCGTCCAATTCTCATCGAACATTTTCTTTATCGCTTTAACTAATGCTTTCTCCATTTAAATATCTCCTCGTTCTTTTGCTGCTGCAAATTCATCACCAATATAATTAACGTACTCATCCAGGTCTGCCTGTGTCTCTCTTAGTTCCTGGCGTAGACTCCAGGCATAGACGACAAGGAATGAATGGCTAGCTATGAGTAATAATATAAATAAATTCATTAGTAACTACTCCATAGATATGTCTTGCCGCCTACTTCTACATTATTCAGGTCTATTAGCATATCCTGGCGCACTCTAAACCAATCAATATAATTTGCGTACATTGCACCGTCGTCAACTTCGTATACCTCACAAAAATATTCGTCAAGATAATAATCTTTTTCTTCTTGTGTGTCGAACACTTGGACAGAGTGAGCAAACTCTTTGAACGCCTCCGTCGGCTCGTGGTTTACGTCCAACTCGTCACCCATAAGATAGACTTCTTTGAACGCTCTCACATAATCAAAGTTTGGAACCAATTGAAGCAACTGCACAAGCCCATAAATCTCTTCGGCTAGCATGTACTCACCGCCGCCAAAATCATTGTCTTGGATGTGTACTTCATCGCCACCGCATGCGTACGGAGTCTTTGCTTTTTTGTGTATCTCTTCAATGTCCAATGCTTTTTGTATTTGTTCAAGAGTTGTTTCTTTATTGATTTGGAACCAATAAAAAGTAAGGCGCCCTTGATTGTAGCAAGCAAGACAACCTGGACAAATTTCTATGTAGTTGTTGCTTGCGGTCTCGTTTATAGTCTTCATTTTTCTAACTCCTTCCTAAAGTTATAATAAAAGTTTACCAAAATATAAAACTTATACAAGGATTTAATTCAATGTTTATAGGGTTATAGGTGCGGGACATAGTGAAGCAACAAGTTCCAGGACTCTCTCATGGCTTTTAAATGCCCTGTTTTTTTCCAGGTAAAAGAAAAAGCAGCAAAGAGGCGGCTCTGCTGCTGATTCTCTCGAATTTCCTGGTGATCTATTTTTTTGTGGCGCTGATCTCCTTTAATTGTCCGACTAGAATTGCGTTTATCTCTTCGAGTCTATGGTTCTCTGTCTGTGCTAGTCGTATCTCTTGGGTTACGTTCTTCCATTCCCATAATCTACGTGTCCGCCATTGCTCGTTAGCAAAATAGTAACCTAACAACATGCTGCCGAGTGCGACCATGATATGACTTACGACATTGAAATGAAACTCCATTATTTCTTCTCCTCTAGTTTTAAGTACATATCTATCCAACCATTACCAAAATCATCTGATAATTCATAGTCAATAATTATGTCTTTCTTTACTAATTTATCTAATGCTTCATAAAGTTCTTCCATTATTCCTCCTCCAATTCACAATGCTGCGGCATAATCCATAACTGCTTTTCAGTAGCGTTATCTGTGCCGCTGCAAGTTTTCTCCATAAACACTGCGGTGTCATGCTTGCCCGTGTAACTATACATGTATGTAAAATGGTCATCCTTATTGTATGTTAAGAACTCGAACGCTCTCTTCATGTGTACAGGTGAATACTGCATATGAGTAATCGGTTGTCTTCTGTCAGGATCTATTGCGCCTCTAGAATCATTATAAAAACTCATGAACACGCCCTTATTTCTTTTTACAGAAGCACCGATGTTCGTAATTATGTATGGTTCTATGTTGTCAATACGTACAGTTAAGTTATCGACTGTAACTCCAACGTCTATTGTATGATCTATTTCCATATCATCATTCAATATGTCTTTAGTTAGAATCTGCTGATTACCCGTCAATGATAAGTATGTATGTCCGTCAACTTCTTTAGCACTAAAGTACTTAAAAAGATGTGTGAGTTTAGCATTGAACTCTTCGATAGTGTATGTACCATATACACTTCCTCTAATGCTATACCATATCTCATCTTGTGACATTACATATGCTTCGTCATCTTTATCTACATAACTTGAAGCTATGTGTATTCTGTCTTGACTATTCCAGGTTGTCATACCTAGAACGTATGAGTCACTTACCCATACGATCAATTTATTTTTTCGCACAACAAAATTAATAGTCTGTTGTATCTTTGCACCAGGCATGTGTGATTGTAGTTTTTTATTGTCGCCTAACTTGGTCATTGCTTTAAGCAACTTCAAGTCGTTGTAGTCTAATTTAATGTTAACTTCTAACATGTAACTTCCTTTCCAATATATAAATTACATGCGAAATTATTTTATGTCAAGTTTATTTCCAACGGTTACGTTTTACTATTTTCTTTTTGTTGTCATCCGATTCACACGGTAGTCCGTCATCATGGTTAAAATATTTGTGATGACATACCATACACTTTTCATGTCTGTTGTATTCAAAATCTACGATAGCCATGAGTGACTGTAATTGCAGCGCAGTCTTGCGCGCAGCTGCGTCAACTTTTGTTGGGTAGTTTGTCCCAATATGCTTTGTCATAAAATTCGTTACCTAACTTACTCTCTACGATCTCCAGGAATGTATCCAATGTCAAGCAAACTACGATCGGTACGCCATCGGGTTGCCTACGGGATCCATCTGTTTTTACCAAGCGCTTCCATACAAGTGCAGTGAATTGCGACTTTGACTTGCGGATAGACTTAGCTAACTCACGTGTTACATTAAGTGACTGTCTTGCCTTACACTCAACATAAAAATCTGTACCATTCCAATTAAATAATACGTCTCCTTTATCATTCTTCCCACCTTCCGCAATCCTAGAACCATTAGTCATCTTAGCTACGAACGTTTCTAGTTTAGTTCCCTGTTGTTTTTGCTTTGACATTACTCTTCCTTTTTAAATAATTTCCTGCCTTTAAGTGCTTTAGGTGAATTAAGTATCTGTGAAATAGTAGTTATATAGTCGATCATATCCCATCTAGGTAACCTACCATAATCTATTTGTGTACCACGTTGCACGAATGAGTAACTAAAGTAATCATACATATCGTGTACGACTTCCAATTCACCCACTCCTTTATTAGTAACGATACCGACTCTAACCCCACCATAATGTGGACCAGGTTCAGTAGGAAATGAGGGATCTTGTTTTAGTATAAGCTGTACTAAGTTAGATTCCTGTGCTGTATCGTAGGGAAAAAAGTCAATCTTTGCAGACTGATCCTCTTCTATACAATACGTGATAGCTTCTAAAAAACTATCGCACTCGTCCATCATATTCCATACGTTACGTGCGCCTTGTGATTGTAATACTTCTTTCATTAACATAACTCTAGTTGAATATGATCATCAAGTCTATTTAAAAGCTCTTGTTTTTTCTTTTGATCATTAAGTTTGTACATGCTGACACCACCTTTATGTGTGTGCATGCTGCACTTATCACCTAGTATGTAATCTTCACCATGATCTGCACGCATTTCTGATATTCTATTTCTTGCTGACCAACCAAACTCTATAAGTTCAGTAGCACAATGCCACTCGTTATCATTAAGTAACTGCAAGATCTCATCTCTCATAGCCATTATTCTTCCTCCTCGTGCATTTGCTTATGTATTTCTTGATGAGCTTCATAGTTTCTAAACTTACTCATTCTTCCTCCTCCTTTGGTTCATACCATTCGTAACGTAAAGTTAATTCTGTACCTGCTGCAATGTGATCTCTTGTAAAAACATAGTGGTATCTTTGTACTTCAACTCTTTGTAAGTTAGGATCTTGTGCATGATTAATAAATCCACCGAGTGGTGTACGATGTAGCTTCTTAGTTATAAAATCTTCTACGTGTGTTATGCCTAAGCACTCACCCATAGGTATATCTTTTAATGTGAATAGACCTAGCCCATCTATCTTGCTAGGTTGTATTGTTAAATGTTCAGGAAGTGGACGGTATGTCATTGCCCAAATCAAAGTCTTCATCAGGATCGTTATGTTTATTAATCATAACTCCTAATACCATCTCTTTAAATTCTTGTGATCCTGGTTTAAAACCTGGTCCATCAAACGGATTCTTGCTCATCTTCCACCTCTTCCCTTACATCTATTGGTATGTGCTTAGGTGCATTTTCAAACTCAATGTCTTGGAATACACCTGCGCTATCAACTTTTATTATTACCGTAAACATTAGAACGGTGCTGTACCTGGTGCTGTCTCATCTATTGGTTTAGCTTTTGGCATTTCAGGCATGAACCATTCTTCAGGTGCTTGCTTTGCTGCATTGAAACTCTCCATGTAATAGATACGTGGGTTACCATTATCACAATCTTTATTCTTACACTTCCAATCAGGATAAGTTTCCTTGATCTTACCATTAGCTTTATCTATTCTGTTGTCCCATAGATCACTCTTGCAGCTTAAACATTTAGGTTCAATAGTACCGTTAGTAACAACCTTTTCTTCTACTACAATACCTATTGCTTCGAGTGCTTCTTCTGTAGATTTATTTTCTAAGTTACCAACTGAACCCTCTGTCTTCTGCTGTACAGATTGCGGAGGAGTATAGCTATTGCTATTGCTAGTTTTAGCTACACTCTTGGTAACTTGTTGAGTAGGTTGGTTGCCCGCACTACCTTTCAAGTTCTCCACTTTCTGCATTTCTGTGACTGATGGTCTTGCTTTTGCTGTATAACCGTACCAGTTAGCAAGTCCACGACCTATTGCAGATGTCTCTGCGTTCTCAATCCATGATGTTAAGTTAGCACCTTTAGGACCTTGCTGATCCTGTGCTATACCTGTTGCTACAGGATTTATATCTTCTATATCTTTGTATATCATAGCTCTTACAACTATGCTTTGATGATCAGGTGATATAGATAGTTGCTCTGTATAAACTCTACCATTAGGATTAGCTGCCCAAAACTTTGCTAGTCTATCCTCTACTTGATCGTAATCGTCTTGCCATCCCATTATTCTTCCTCCATCATTCCTATGTCTTCGTCAATGTGATACTCACACCACACGCTAGTCATTTTTCTTACTTGATACTGTTTAAGTATATCTGTAATACTTTGTTCCATTGTATTATAGATTAAGTCAAACAATTTTTCTGCTTTTTCTACACTATTAGCTTTAATTATAAAGTCACGTGTACTGTTATCAGTAAACATAATAGTAACCTGGCGTTGTTCTTTTGGTTTACTCATTCCTCTTCCTTACCAACTTCTTGTAAAGAGATCTCTCCTTGTGCTAACTTAATAGCTTCTAACATTTGCTCGTTGTAATCTTCAACAAACTTTATAGATAACTTTTGTACTTTATCAGGACGATGTTGGTTTAGTTTTAATGAAGTCTGTGTTACTTCTTGACCACCGCATGCGTTAGCCATAGCTATCGCCCACTTCTTCATCTCCTTTTTACTTGTAAATATGTTCATGTATTAATCGCCACCACGCTCACCACGTACAAACACATAATGTATTATGTTATTCCATAACTCGAACTCATAAATGTATAGATCATTTGCTTTTAAATAATCTTGCAGTCCTTTTATAGAATCAATGTACAATGGTTTACCGTTACGACAGACTAGAAACTTAGCACCAGTCTTAGCAACAGATGTACGTAATTCAGATAACATATAGTCATCTACAATTGCAGTCATTCTTACCTTTCCACTATTAATTATATACATAAAAAAGCGGATAACAAGATTTTTATACAAAAAACAGCAAACTTAACTATGTCAAATTTGCTGCCAAAGACGAAGGTAAAGGAGGAAACCCATCGCCTAAGAAAAGAGTTGCATATAATTATACCATATGGTATCTTAGATAATGTAGTTAACCTTTATTCAAGGTAACTCCTTCCCAATTAGGAAGAACCTGGTCTAGCCCGACCAGGTTTTTTCTTTTTACTTGACTTAAATCTGATATGAGTTATATTTAAGTATCTTATTTAATACTGCCATATTCTATAGGATGTAAAGAACGGGAGATTAAACTCCCGTTTTTTTATACGATCTCTAAATTATTGTGACCATTCTTATCTACAACCATAGTCACTACACCTTGCCTAGTTTTCTTACCTGCTTGCTGCTCGAAGTAAGTACTCTCATCTAAGCTAGGTACCTGGATCCAGGTTCGTGGATCATGTACTTGTCTGAAGTGATGGTAATGTCCTGTCACTAATATGGACGAGGATCCTGCATGGAAACCACCGAAGGTTTGATTCTTCCACCAGTTCATAAGTTTATTCTCTACAGTACCACTGAATCCTGCAAGATGTCCATGAGTAAAACTCATGTTTGTACCGCATACATTTAAAGATAGATGTGGCTCATCAGGTATAACAAACTTAACATGATTGTACTGTGGTTTGTCTGCGAAGATCTCACCTATTTGTTCAAAGACTTCTATGTCATAGTTATCCATACCACCCGTTGGTGCTACACCTTTAGTAGTACGCTTCTCACCATGATTACCTGGTACTGCACCTACTACAACAACATCAAAGTCTTTAGACCATTCGACTAATGCTTTAGCAATGAGTCTTCTAGCTAACTTCATTTGATTTCTATAGTCTAACTCAACGCCGTTAGGTCCCATTGCTTGTGGGTAGAAGCCAACGCACCCTTCGACTATGTCACCTAATCCTACAACAGTAAGTTGATCCATCTCTACTCCTGCTTTACGTAAGAAGTTATACCTATCACGTACAAGATCTATCTTCTCTAAGAATCTTTTAACAATAGCTTCAGTACCTTCACCATCTCTCTTGCCTAGCTGTAGATCTGCAACTGCAACAAAGAAGCTAGCTTTAGTTTTCTTTACTTTAGGTTTAGCTTTACGCTTGTAAGACTGTATCCATTTTTCAATTCGACTGTAATCTTCTTGATCTATTGTCGCTTCTGTTGCAACTATCTGTGCCTTGTATGCCCATGCTTGATGTATTTCTCCCTTACCTACGTTCATATCCCATGTACTTACACGCAATGTATCATTAACTATTGCATATTTTTTAGGATCGAACCCCCATTCTAGTAAGAGTTCATCGAACTCGGGTGTAGAACTACTTGTAGCTCTTGATGTTATGGTCCCAGTTTTAGTTTTATAATCAAACTTTACGCCTGGTTCCCAACCATTAGGGTGCGCAACACCCTCCTTTATTTTATTATGTGCTACGTCCTGTTGGGTTTCGGTAAGTTTACTTACCTGCGAGTTGTTTTTTTGCATACTCTTTTAACACTACTATTACGGCACCGCCACCTGCAATTGCTGCAGCTTCAAGTGTTGTAATTTCAAGGTCTATTGCAGGTCCAACCAACAAAGCAGAACCGAATGCCTCGATGAATGTCCATACAACTTTTTCAACAAGTTGCTTTAGTTCGTCACTCATATTACTCCAATCTATATAATAGGTTTTCCTCTTAGCTTACTGTCAATGCGTGCCACTTTTTCATGGATCGCATGTAACATTTTACTATCGGAACTTTGTACAGGTTCATCTGAACCATCAAGATTAATTTTGCTCACTTCTAATTGTACTGGTTTACCTTGTAGTAATACCGCTGCCACCTTTTTGTACATACGTTCATACGCATTACGTGACTGACCGATCATACCATCTTTACCTAAGTCAAGATCTTGTTGAGTATTTCCTGTCAATATACAACCCGAAGTATGCTCATCGGTGTTGCCTGAATGGATTAGAATGTATTTAAAATTGGGTACATCTTGTAGTTCAAGCATACCGTAGTGTGCATTCTTATAACGTGCGCTGTATTTCGTGTGAAATCCACCAACTTTTCTGAATTTAATTTGATATGTACCTTCAGGTATGCAGGTTTCGTGCATGACTTTGACTGCTTGATACTGATCTTCAAGCGTATAGCATTCAAACTTACCATCAATGAACATCATTCCATTAGTAGCGTCAATGCCAAACTGTGTTCTGACAACTTGTATCTTCATTTAGACTCCCTGTTTACATCATTATAGTCTAAACAATCAGGATTTGTACAGAATAATTTATAAGGTTTTATCTGTACTTCAAGTGGTTGTCCGCATTTAGGACAAGATACTTTCAAAATATATTATCTGTTAGCTGCCCACATATTGTCCACCATGTTTGGGTACTTGCGACCATTAGCTTTAGCTCTTGCTTTTGCTTTAGACTTTTGTGCAGGTGATAGCTTCTTGCTTTTACCTAATCCACTAGGTCTTGGTTTGTCCCATACGGGTTTGCTTTTCTTTGCCATAGTTTATTATAACCTACCATTTATGTTTGCAAGCCCAATAACCTGCTGTAAGTTTACTCTTCTTAGAAGAACACTTATGTCTTGCATGAAAGTTTGCATTTCTTTTAGTTCCTTTTGGACTACCTTTTTTACCTGCTTGACCAAAACGTACCATCTTAACAGTACCTTTTTCTTTAGCCAACACAACATGTGATTTACCGCCAGACGTTTGTGCTTTAGGTTTGTTGTAACCACTAAAGGATTGCCCCCTATATTTTATAGCCATGACTACTTAGTCATTTTTTTCTTACGTTTGGAAGAATACTTTTTTTTCTTTCCTGTTTTACTGTAAGGCATTACCTGCTCACTTTCTTTTGCTTTTTATCTTCAGGTTTATCTTTACGTAAACCTATTGTTAATAACCATAAAGCTATTGATATAAGTATAGCAATACCCACTATATCTTTTGCTGTTCCTGTTAGGGTTAGCCAAGCTATAAAGAAACCTAGCAACGTAAACGTTTGCGCAATAGTTTCTTTAAGGATCTCTCCTACCCATGTAAATAATTTTTTAATATATTTCATTAGCTACGTCTTATTCTAACGGGTACGACTTGCATACTAGCTATGATTTGCGAAGCTATGATCACTGGTACTACAACTTCTTGTGCTTTTTCTTTTTGATCGCTTGTCATATCTGATCCAATTTCTGCTAGATCAATCTGATCTATCTGTATGTCAACGAATGAACCTATAGGATCAGCAAGGAACTGTTCTGTTTGTACTTCTGTAACAACGTCAGCAAGTGAGTAGTTTTCTACATCACTATTCTCTACTGCTCTCTCAACATACTCTTCTACAGCTTCACTAATAGCTTCATCTTTTACTACAGCTGCAGCAATGATCTCTACGTCAGCTGCTTCTACTTGTAATACTTCTGCAACTACTTCTACTTGTTCTTCTGTTAGTTCTTGTACATCAGCAATAGCTTCTTCAACAACAGCTTGCACAACTTCCTGTATTTCTTCTGTAGCTTGATCAAGATTTTGTACACCAATGTCATTTACTTCTTCAAGGACTTCAACAACTTCTTCTTCGGTAAGGTCTTGTACGAACTCTTGTATAGCTTCTTGTTTAGATTCTTCATCAGTCTCCTCTGTTATTGGTAGATTCACAATCTCTTCTATTTGTGCAATCTCTACTTCTACTTCTTCTTCAGTAAGCTCTATGGGTTCTTTATCTTCCACTCTCGGTAGTGTTGTTCCTGGCGTATCTTCACTAACAACTTCCTGTATCGGCTCATCCAAAACTTCCTTGACATCTTCTTTAACTTCTTCATCTTCGATCTCCTCTATTTCATCTTGTATTGGTATCTCATCCACGATTTCGGTAACAATATCTTCCAAATCAAATTCAATAATCTCGAACTCAATAGGTTGTTCTTCAAACTCCACCACTTCATCTTCAATAACTTCCTCTTTAGGTGTGTCGAGTATAGGATCATCATCCTTAGAAATGATGTCATCCACATCTTCTTTAACTTCTTCTTCAATTATTACCTCTTCCTTAATTATATCCTCTTCTTCTATAATCTCAATGTCTTCTTCAGGTTTAGGTATGTCACAATCACCACGATCTATCTGTGCGTCAGTCATAAAACAACCGTATTCATTTTCATTATCTATACGTTCCTGATCTCTCTCTATAGTCCCATCATTAACGTCTGCCTGTGTATAAGTTTTATCAACACCTTCTACTTTTACATCAACAATAATTTCTTCAGGTGTAAGTGGAGGTGGAGGAGGCGGTGGAGGAGGAGGTGGTGGAACAGTTGTAGTAGTAGTTGTAGTAGAGGTAGTAGTAGATGTTGTAGTAGTAGGTGTAGAACCATAGTCACAATCAATACTTACAATAGAAGTCCACTCTGAATAACTTTGATCTGTGTCATTATCAGATCGTACTTTTGCATAGAACGTATCTGCTGTTGTACCAAATACATTTTCTCTATAGCTAGCAGTAAAGACATAACTCTTATATGACAAAGCAGTCTCCCAACCAGGAGTACTTGCAACTGCATAATTACTTTCTACAAAGTTATCATTACTAAATGCTATAGCATATCGTTCAGGCGGACTAGATTCAAAACCATCACTCTCTTGCCATGTAACAGTTACATCTCCTTTAGTTGTGTCTCCATCACTATCGCATGCAATAGATATACCATAAGGTGTTTGTGTAGGTACATGATCTGCGAATGCAGGAATAGGTACTATAAGAAAAAGTACGATACATATACGTACTACGCTATTAAATTTATATAACACGGAACTTACTTAGTTCCGCAACAACCACCACCGCAACAACCGTCACTACCCATGATCTATTCCTCTCCCATTCATATCATTATGTGTTTTACTATCGAGAATACCAAATGCCTGGTTGACTTCATCGTATGTCAGTTGTCCATCATTAAGATATTTTCTTGCTAAAATTTCTAGTACGTTAGCTACTCCAAGTAATCCTGCTAGTAATGCAGAACTAATTACATCTATACCTACAAGACTGCCTGCACCTATAACACTTAATGCTTGTGCTATAAAGACAGCTATCATACGTTTAGATATATTCCAATACAATTCGTAACCATTCATTACATTATGAAGCTACCTACAATTAATATAACTGTGGCAACTAATCCTATTACTTTATAAAATTCTGATTTATCTAACTTCTCATCTAGCTTTTTATCAATGTCATCTAATTTTTCAAAGATCATTTTGTTCAATTCTTTTTGGGTAAAGCCATCGGAAGTACTCATTAGGGTAGATCATCACGGGATAAAAAATCCCATTCCTTTTCGTATGTACGATTATCTAAGTCCCATTGACTTATTCTTTTAATAAGTTGTAGAGTTTCTTTTAAAAAATAACCTAGTAAAAATCCTATTAAATAATCCATAAATAAGATTATAACAGATTGTTTTTAAGACTTATTAATTATGCAGGTTTTGGATTGTCTGATTTGACTGTAGCTATGTGATCTTTCCATGTAGTAGTATCATTTAAAATGTCTTTATACTGCATGTCTAACTGGTCTCCAATGCTACCGTATGCTTCTTGCCTAGCTTGTATATAACCAAACTGTTGTGTGTCCCATTTGCTGTTAGCCAAGTCTGTTATAGCTTGTGCATAATCAGCTTCAGAAAATTCTGAAACCACATTATTAACTTGCTTGTTCATTGGCTTAGCAGCTTCTACTTCAGCAGTAGCTTCAACGGTAAGTTCTTCTAGTGTTGCCATATTCTATATTCCTTAGTTAAGTTCTTTAATTACTATACCACATAGGGTTTTCGGATCTTTAAAAATTACTTTCTTAAACCAAAAAGTTTAAATTCCCCAGTTACAAGGTTACCGCTATTCATAAAAAATTGTACACCTTTTATAATTTGCGTTAACTCTAATACTGCTCCGCCATACATCCCTCTGAGATTTGATGAATTATTTACATACGCAGTATTTTGTGTGACATGTGTAAACTCACTTGCATTGTTTGCACCAAAAATATGTGTAGTACCATTTGCTAATTCTCCTGCTGTTGTACCAATAAAATTATCTACTGCCATAAAAAAAGTTCCACCACCATAAGCATTCTCTGGTGTTGTGTTAGCTCGTGTGACTTGCCAAGCTTGTCTTACACTTGTAGAAGTTATAGGATTATTTGAAGCGTCTAACATTCTAAATAATAATGGTTGGCTATCCGTTTCGGGCGATACATTGTTATGTGTAACCATGTAAGTACCAAAACTATTATCCCAATTAGCACCACCTAAAGTAATTGACGCGTCATTACTAGCGGTTTTACTTTCAATTAAAACTAATGCACCTGCCATTATTCAACTCCATATATTGTTGCGGTTAATTCTTTACTACCGCTATTTACTAATCTTATTCCACTTATAATTTCTGCTGTTTTATGACATGCTTTACCTACAGCTGCGTGAAAATTACTATCTTGACTAACACCTTCAAATGTAAAGAATGTAAACTTTGCTATGTCTGCATTAAAAATTCTTATTACAGCTCCGCCACCTTGTTTAGAAGCGTTTACTCCTGTAACTATTGGTGCTATTTGGTCTGCATTACTACTAAACCACGTACTGTCATAACTACCGCTTGATTTAAACTCTTTAGAAGCATATTGATATTCGTTACCACTAACTAATGTATTGCTATTATCATAAACTCTTAACCCCATGTAACCACCGCCACCACCATCTATTATTTTTAAGTAAATTCTGTATTCGTTATAACCTTTACCAAATATATTTTGTAAATCAAAAGTACTGACTCTACCATCTGTTGCAAAATGTTCTAAGAAATTCATTATTTGTACACCTTAATTCCATATAGACTTGTTTCATAAACAGATATATTCCCACCTGTTGTAGTCAGTCTAATACCATCAACTTGTGTTGGAACGTTATTATGACCGCCACCAACATTAAACATATATTCATTTGAAAATTCATTACCATATGAAGTGTAATGACTTGTCATACTGTACTTAGAACTATCGCCTAAGTTATAAAAATAAACAAAACCACCTAACGTAGCGTTTGTATCATTACCAAGTAACCTACCTATTTCTATATACGTTGACGAAGTAGATGGGTTTCCGCTAAATGTTCCACTGTCGGCTCTACCAGTTTGGTTAGCCCATTGATTACCCGCTTCTACAAAAGAACTTGAACCTGCATTTCTCATTCTAATTGCACATGTTTGACCATCTGTTGCAACTGAAAAGTTTTGTATTGTTAAAAAATGTATATCGTATTCAGTTTCTTTTATATCAACAAAGTCAATAGCTCCGACGCCACTACCAGTTTGTGTTTCAATTAATTCTAATTGTCCTAAGTTAGTGTATTTACCTGCTCTTGTTAAATCATAAATATCTTTAGGGTTAAAGATCCCTTTATTATTTCCAAAACTTTGTTCTGGTGCTTCTGGTATGTATCCAAATTCACTCATTATATTACCTTGTACAAGATTGCACTTGCACCACTTATAAAAGTACCTGTACTTGTTCCATAGATTTCTACACCATCACTAGCACTAGCAACTGTGTGTACTCCAGATCCTGCTACACCAAGAGATTGATTTGATACAGTACAAACATTTTCAATATTCCACCAACTATATGTTGATGAATTATTAAAATCATAAAGATAAAGTAAACCATTTCCACCACCGTTAGCGTCATCTACATTTTCCATTATTCTTCCACTAGAACCATTTTGATATGTACCAAAAGAATAATCTGAAATACTACTAAAAATTCTGTAAGCTCTGTCATAATTAGAAGTTGTGTCAGCAGTTCCTGATTTTGTTACTCTCATATTTATTGTTTCATTATTATTTTGAGTTTGTATTAATTTTAAAACTACGAAATATGTACTATCAGTATCTATTCCTGTAACTTTTAATGTTGTTGCAGTTCCATCGCTTACTGTTTTATTTACCTGTAAAAATCCCATCAGTCTATCCTTAATCCGTATGTTTTGATAACAGATGTACTATGAAAATTTGTGCTTGATAAATATGTTTGAAAACCTGTACACGAGGTTAATTCTTTAAAAATAAATATAGATTTAAGACTTGCTTTGCTTCCGCTCCAAGTTGAGAAATTATGATTAATCATCGTAGTAAAAGCTGACGATGAAAATGGATTAAAGATATAGGACACACCTACCCCTGCTTCTGGCGGAGTTTTTAATAAGCCAAACGCTTGGTTGAAATAATCAGCATTTGGTGTACGAGATTGTACAAATGCTTGATTAGCATACATTTCTGAAATAGCTCTATCGTAGTTAGTAGAAGTAAGCACAGTGCCACTAGAATTTATTAATCGCATATTAATTCCTTTAGGACTATCAGTGTCATTAGATAGATCAGTAGTTATTTTATAAATATCAAAATCTGCTGAAAAAACATCATTAACTTGAATACTTGAAACTGTACCGTCTGTTGTGGTTTCATTTAATAATCTTAGATTACTCATAACTCTTTAATTCCA
>ENA-UZWY01000093-UZWY01000093.1-metagenome-genome-assembly--contig:-Day-2--50m-contig-93_pt1 | contig 19719 bp, 20 predicted proteins | sample MGYA00260341_ERZ794901 | MGnify/ENA metagenome assembly ERZ794901 | reverse complement strand
GCACGCAATTTTGTACGGACGTTTTGGTCTTTCAGCGTTCGCGAAATCAAAGCCAACGCTTTCAAGTGTTCAACACCTGCGTCAGTCGGGGCGAACAACGAGAAAACAATGTCAACTGGTTCACGGTCAGGGGCCGAGAAATCCACAGGCCGTTCCAGCATCATAAAGACGCCAACCAAGGAATCGAGATCGTTTAAACGTGCATGGGGCAATGCAACGCCGTGCCCCACGCCTGTTGGTCCAAGGTTTTCGCGTTCAATTAGCGATTCGATTGCGCGATCAGCTTTCAAGCCATAGGCCGAGGCCGCAACCTCGCCCAATTCCTGAAACAACCGCTTTTTGCTGGTCGTTGAAGAAACGACCTTAACGGCGTCTGCCCTCAATATATCAGACAACTGCATTGTTCTAACCTTGGTTTGGAACCTGTGGCGTATCAGGCCGCGTTTTCGGGGTCAATCCAACCGATATTCCCGTCGTCACGACGATACACTACGTTAAGTCCGCTACTTCCCTCATTTCGAAAAACCAGCACCGGAGCACCCGCAAGTTCCATTTGCATAACCGCCTCACCGACTGACAGAGATTGAATACGTGTTTCCATCTCTGCGACGATCATAGGCTGCAAGGATTCGGGTTCCGAATCGTCTGATTCCTGATCTGCCGCGAGGATATAGGACGAAGCTCCGAAATGTTCAACGGGTTCGCTTCTTTCTTGGTGGTGGTCCTTTAGCCGTCGTTTATAGCGCCTGAGTTGTTTTTCCATTTTCTCGGCTGTGCTATCGAACGCTGCGTGGATTTCGTGCGCGTGGCCTCTGGCAGAAGCCGTTAGACCAGTGGAAAGATGGACTGTCGCCTCGCAGACAAATTCAGCCCCGCTTTTTGAAAAAATGACATTCGCGTCAGTCGGGCGCTCGGCGTATTTTTGAACGATCGCGTTCAATTCGTTTTGGACATAAGTCTGAAGAGAGGTGCCGATATCGATTTGTTTCCCGCTGATTTGGTAGCGCATGTATGTTTCCTTTCGTTAGGAATTTAGCAGATTTCTAACGGACGGAATGGTCCGATCGATCTGCCCTATATTTTTCTGAAAAATGGCTGTTGCTTTGCCTAATTTGCTGCCCGGCGAGATGCGCGGGGCCCAATGGATCAGAAGGATACATTGAACAACCATGAGGTAATTGGGCGCGATTTATGGACGAGAGTCAATGACCCAGAACAACATCTCTCGAAAAGGAGAATTTCCGCCTAGGAAATTTTAAAGTCGTGACCGAGATAAACGCGGCGAACATTATCGTCGTTTACAACGTCATCAGGCGAACCACTCATCATGACAGTTCCATCGTGCAAAATGTAGGCACGATCTACGATTTCGAGCGTCTCGCGTACGTTGTGATCCGTAATCAACACGCCAATCCCACGGTTGCTAAGATCGGCGACAAGGTGGCGAATATCGCCAACCGAAATCGGATCAACGCCCGCAAATGGTTCGTCCAGCAAAAGATATTTTGGATTCGCAGCCAAGCACCGAGCGATTTCAACTCTGCGACGCTCACCACCTGACAGCGCCAGCGAAGGCGCACGGCGCAAATGCTCGATCGAGAATTCGGACAGCAATTCCTCAAGCCGTTCACGCCGTTTATGGCGGTCTTTGATTGAAATTTCGAGAATTGCCGCGATGTTATCTTCGACCTTCATGCCCCTAAAAATCGACATTTCTTGCGGCAGATACCCAATACCCATGCGCCCGCGGCGATACATCGGAAGATGAGTAACGTCGGTACCATCGACGATGACATGGCCGCCTTCTGGGGTGACCAATCCGGCGATGGTGTAAAAACAGGTGGTCTTGCCCGAACCGTTAGGTCCCAGCAGGGCAACAACCTCGCCGCGATCCAGTTGCATCGAGACATCCCGAATCACAACTTTCTTACGGTAACTTTTACGCAAGTTTTCAATGCGCAGCCCCGAGGTGCCTTGGGTAACCTTAAGATCGGGACGAGAGTCGCTCATTAATTGCTGCCCTGAGGGCGAAGGATTGTGCGGACGCGGCCTGATAGAAGTGCGCTGCCATCTGACAGGTTCACTGTCATTTCCTCGGCTGCGAGACTTGAGAGGCCCTGTGCCAGCAACACGTCACCGCGCATGATGATCATGCCGGTGGTCACCGAATATTCAGCAGTTACGGCTTCAGCGGCTTCGTTGCCAGAGACCAGCGTCACACCGCCGGTTGCGACAAGCTTGTCGATTTCCGAGGTATCGGGGTTATAGACGACAGTGACCAGCGGTGCTGCAAGAGACATATCACCCTGTTTAATAACAACATTTCCGGTGAATGTAGCTGAATTGTCGGCCTGAGATATGGCAAGCTCATCGGCTTCGATTTCAATCGGCGCGTCTGTATCTTGGGTCAAAGAGCCAAACGACAGTTGCGTACCCTGAGCTAAGGCAATGCCAGCCAATGAGACAAAGGCAAATACTAATAAATTTCTTAAAACACTCACTGTCTGCCTCACTATTGGTTTGCAGGTTTATATAACACTTTGATGCCGTTCTTGAAAACAAGCATCGAAGTGCCTGTCTGGTTTTCCAAATTGACGACCATCTGACCAGCCTCGATCTGACCCAACGGTCCGGTTGCAACCACTGCACCGTCTGAGGTGATCAGAGTTTTGTCCAGATCTGATACCAGTTCATCGGTTGAAATCCGATAACCACTGGACGTTTCAATATGCACGTTGCCTTCAAGCCGGGCGATACGGGCATCTTCGATGGCCCCTTGGTCGGCTTGGGCAATGACCTCAGCGCCGTCAGGGGTTTGGAAATTCGCTGAAAGACGATCAATCGTTGCGTCATCAAGATTGGTCGGATCCGTCTTTGCGCTGCTGGCGGAAATTGTGATTGCCGCGCCATCTGCTGTCATTCCCGAGAACTCTGGCGCTGTTATGCGGGGCTCCTTGGCCAGTTGCTTCACGTCGACATCTGCAAACGGGATTGATTGCTCTGGATCGATGCTTTTTGAAAACAAGAACAGCGTCGAAAGTAGCGCCAAAGCAGACAACGGCAAAAGGATTTTCAACCACGCCACGACGCGCGAATAGCTGGCAAAGCTTTGGTCCATAGGTGTCTGCTGCGCCTTGTTTTGGTTGGGATCAGACTAGCGGAAGTTTTCTAAGCGACCAAGCCTTGTGCAAAATGTGGGCGGGTCAATGCGCAAAGATGTCAATTTCTGGCCAGCCAGCTAAGTCTAACTTTGCGCGCGTTGGCAAAAAGTCAAAACAGGCTTGAGCCATTTCAGTCCGACCCTCACGCGCCAGCCGTTCATTCAAAACTTCGCGAAGTTTATGAAGATAAAGAACATCGCTAGCCGCGTAATCAAGCTGTGCGTTTGTAAGGCTCTCGGCACCCCAATCACTCATCTGTTGATGCTTGGATATATCAACGCTTAGCAGTTCTTGCAGCAGGTTCTTGAGACCATGACGATCTGTATAGGTTCGCACCATTTTACTTGCGATCTTGGTGCAGTACACAGGCGCCGTCAGTGCGCCGAACGCATTGTACATTGCCGCGATATCAAACCGGCCAAAGTGGAACAGTTTTAACACGTTTGGGTCTTCCAGCATCCGCGCAAGATTTGGTGCCGAAGTTTGACCTTTGGCAACCTGTACTAGATGTGTATGGCCGTCTCCTGAAGACATTTGGATCAGACACAAACGATCTCTGTGCGGATTGAGGCCCATCGTTTCGCAATCAATCGCAACAACTGGTCCAAGATCCAGATCGTCTGGCAAATCGCCTTGATACAAATGGTTGGCCACAACAAGCTTCCTTTCAGCACATTCCGTCCAGAGGGGCATAGAGACCTTGTGTGAAGAATTCAATCACGCCTCGGATAGGATTAGAGCAATAAACTACGCACTCTTTTGCTGGGGTGTGGATTTCGCGACGGATAAAACCCCGTTCGTCATCATCAGACCCGCCTTTTCCGTCAACACCAGATAACACTGAAGGCTGCTCAGTTGTTCGGCGATACTCGCGATCCCTTCGTCAACCAAGTCTCGCGCAAGGATGCGTTTCGCGATAGGCATCTTTTGACCCTTAGGAATTCGCGCAACAAAAACTTCGAGGGTTTGAGGCGCGATAAAATCTTCGCTGGGCTGGGCTGAATTGATCGCGTGTTTTGGTATGATAACCGGTGCTGTTGAAGGATCAGTTCCAGCGACCCACGGCACTATGTTGATAACCGAATTTAGACTCTGTGCCAGTGGATCGAAAACGGTGTCGCCGACCTCAAGCTGTTCGACCCGACGACAGGTGCCATCGGGATCCACGAGAACTTGTGTACCTTTGCAAAGAAGGGCCATGGGATCCTGAATGTAAGTCGCGCGAATCCAAAATCGGATCAATTTCTGTAAGTGACACTACCGAGAGACCGCTCGCTTGTCGAACGCGTGTGTTAACAAATCTTAACCTTCGACCCCAAGGCGATATTGCTGTTGGACGACATGCCAAATATTTGCTTCATAGGCGTAGGGGACAATCAACGGCAGAAATCAGTCTCTAAATTGGCCTTTTGGGACCAGATAAGGGGGCATTAGCACATGTCTAGCGACGGTTTAACTGGTGTTGATTTATGTAGGCTAGCCACTAAATGCCTTGAACAGACACTACCGCTTAAGCGTATCACCGAAATCAATACGCGGGCTAAGCTCAACGATACTTTCGATATCCTCAACCTCGTCATCCTGGCGGTTCGCGATAATTTGTGCAGCTTTGCGCCCAATTTCGAGACGACATGCATCCATTGTCGCTAACTTTCTTGGCAACCCGTCGAGCAATTCAACGCCATTAAATCCAGCAAGACCAATCTGTCCCGGAATGTCGATGCCAGCCTCGAGCAGATATAGCAATCCACCAGCGCCGATCATGTCGTTTGAGAAATAGAGGAAATCGATATCTGGCGAGCGTTTGAGCATCGCTTCTGTCATTTCGCGCCCTTTGGCCAATGCAGACCCACCCGAGTAAAACTCTTGGTCTGCAATCTCGATGCCAGATTTTGCGAGCGCCTGAGTAAACCCTTCAAAACGTTTACGGGCGCGATGATCGAGCGGCATTTTGGTCCCTAAAAAGCCGATCTGACGATACCCAGCCTTTACAATAGCCTCGGCCATTTTGCGACCAGCGCGGCGGTGACTGATGCCAACCATCGCATCAATTGGGGTGCCGTCGGTATCCATAATCTCAACCACGGGAATGCCGGCGGAATTTAGCATCGCACGCGCTGCTTCAGAATGCTCAAGGCCCGCAATAATGACGCCAGACGGCCGCCAACTTAGCATTTCGTATAGAACACGCTCTTCTTTTTCGGGCAGATAATCGGTCACGCCAACAACAGGTTGAAGTTCAGTTCCTTCAAGCTCTTCGCTGATACCGGTCATCACCTCAGGAAACACCATGTTAGACAGCGACGGGATAATCACGCCAACGAGATTCACACGCTGGCTAGCCAGCGCACCGGCGATCTTGTTGGGAACATAACCAAGCTCTTTTGCGGCGGCCAAAACCCGTTTGCGCGTGCTGTCAGAAACGTCGCCCCGATTACGCAAAACGCGACTTACAGTCATTTCGGAAACACCTGAAGCTTCAGACACTTCGCGGAGAGTAAGGGGGCGTTGCTGCGATCTGCTCACGTGGTTTTCCTGTCTCTTTGTTGCTTGATCCCAAACTAGCCTGAATTCTGACTGTTAGCCAAGCCTCGATCAGCCCAAAATGATTTAATGGATATGAATCTCAACAGCTTGGCGCCCAATTATCGACGTGCTCTTTACTTGATGATAGGACTTGGCACCCACTTGGCAGAGGCCCAAAATATGTGTGGTATGATTTTGGTATTTTGGTAAGCTCAACGTTGCGTTGGGACAATTTTGGGAACGGTTTTTGCAATGTTGGACATTCCACCCGATATAAAGCGCGCTGGTTCTTGTTGCTTTAAAATTGATTGCGGACATGGTTAAATTTACTGAAGAGGAAAAATACGGGATTTTGACCTTTAACGACCATTACGTTTCGGAAGACCAGATAGCTGTCCAGAAGTTTGATGAACTAATTGCGGAAGCAAAACAGTCATCTTGCTTGGACGCCCTGAGCAAGCATGGCTTCGACGTAAATTATGTAACGGACGCAAGACGCAGCACCTATTTAGGAATTCTCGATATTGAGAAGTCCGATGATGTCCTCGAAATCGGTAGTAGTTTGGGTCAGCATACTCATTTGATCGCAAAAAAGTGCAAAAGCCTTTCATCGATCGAAGTTGATTTGCAACAAGCGTCCTTTCAGAAAATTTGGTGTAAGGAAGAAGGGTTGAGGAACGTTAGGATCGTCGCAGGCGGGCTTGGCGGTCGGCTCCCTTATGAAGATGCATCTTTTGATTTTGTTGTTTTTAATTACGTATTGGAATGGTGTGCAGGCACTTCGAATGTTGACCGCGCAGCATTTCACCAAACCTATCTGAAAGAAATTTTTCGCGTTCTTCGTCCCGGAGGCACACTGTATTTGAGTACCAAAAACCGGTTCTCGATCCGATATGTATTGGGCTCCATGGACGAGCATTTGGGCATAAGATTCGGAAGCGCACTTCCGAGATTTTTGCAAAAAATCTTTACAAAAAGAAATACGTTTATTGGCTATTTGCACTCATGGCGCGGACTAGAACATATAGTTGCGGAAGCTGGATTTGCTTCATCGAAGCGCATAATGGCGTTTCCTGATGCACGATATTCGGATATAGTTGTGCCGCTTGAAAAATTTGAATCGCGCCTGTTATCCGCTGCGGCCATTTCAAAACTACCGGCAAAAACCCGACTGTCGCTTTATTTTGGCAAAAATCTATTTCGTCAAACATCAAATTCAATTGTCCTATTGGCAACTAAATAATCCCTATGGATCAATTTGTAGATACGTACATTCGCGAAATAGTTGAGGTTGCTTCAATAGATCTCGGGAACTCTTTGGATGTTTCATCGACGCGGTGGTTGCGTAGTCCCAACGAAGAACTGTTACCTGAAGATTCAGATTTGGTGTTCCAGATTGATGGGGTGCGAGGTCACGACGATGTCGTCTTGCTTGTATCTAGTGTTGGGTTTCCAAATACCGTTGGCGAGGCTCTTGAGAAGGCTGCACAGGTTGGAATGCAAGTAGACGTCGAGGTGGGCGCCCACATTTCAACACCATTGTATCAAGGCAGTTATGGCGCGCGGACATACGCAGTTTTTAAGAAAATTGACCATGTTTCAGAGAATCGCTTCGTTCGCTTAGTGGAAAAGAGCATATTGACACCGGCAATAGTTTCTTGGTGTCAGTCTCTTTCTAGTCAAACTGCAAACTTTCATCACGAAGGGTCAAGCTATCAGACTTATTTTGAAGACCCGTTAAGAGTACTCATCAACGACGAAAAGCCTCCGAAACGTATTCGTGATTTTGCTGCGCGCCGTTTGGACGATTTGACAGGTCAAAAAGGGGAAATGTTCACCGTCGTTGAGCATGGCGATCTCTGGATTGGCAATGTTCTTTTCGATCGACCCAATCAGTGGAATGTTTTTGCATCTGGCCAAAATTTCAGCGTAATCGATTGGGGGGGAGCTTTGACCGACGGCTATCCCTGTATGGATGTGATACGATTTCTCATGTCCACTCAAAAGTCAGTATCTGGACGTTCTATTGCGCTGTTGGATAAATACCAGGAAACTCTAGGAATTTCCAATTACGACTGTAGTACGTATGCAATGTTAAGTATTGGCCGCTTGGTACAAAATTTCGAGTATATGCCACCTTCTAGGTTCGTTAGCTTGTGTGAAACTACTTTCAAATTTCTCTTGGATAGCGGGCGAATTGAAGAGCCATAGGTAAACATGCTGGTGATCGCATTTTGGCGCTAGCGCATGCGATCATTTCCTCTTGCCCTGGCGGAAGAAACCGAAGAAGGCAACACCAAGGCCCCGTGGCTCAACTGGATAGAGCAGCCCCCTCCTAAGGGGCAGGTTACAGGTTCGAATCCTGTCGGGGTCGCCACTAAATCGACAAACCCATGTGCGGCTACACTTGCGCCCGCTCTCTTTGCCCGTAAATGCTTTGACCTATGAGGTCGCCGAATGGGCTGCGCGCTAATATTGCGCGTGTTATTTGGCCAGAGTGTGTTAGCGTTTTGTTAACAAGGTTTAACGCGATTTAATTGAGTTCCCTAGGCGAGCAAGCATTGCTTTTCACAGATCTAACATTCTGGGCATTTTTTGCAGCAGTGGGCGTGCTTTATGTTGCTTTACCTCACAAGGCACAAAACCGGATGCTTTTGGTAGCCAGCTACGTGTTCTATGGCTCGTGGGATTGGCGATTTCTAAGCCTCATTTTGGCCAGCACCATAGTTGACTACTTTGTCGCGCAGAAGATGGAAGCGGAACCCTTTCGGCAGAGACGAAAACTTTTACTGGGAATTTCTCTTTCTGCAAATTTGGGCATTTTGGGTGTCTTTAAGTATTTGGGTTTTTTCGCGGACAGTTTTCAGGCTCTGTTACAGGGAATTGGCTATTCTGCAGATCCTATTACGCTCTCGATAATTTTGCCGGTTGGTATATCATTTTATACGTTCCAAACGCTTGGTTACTCGATTGACGTTTATCGAAGGGAGATTCGCTCCGAGAGTGACTTTTTGAACTTCGCCTTGTTCGTTGCCTTCTTCCCGCAGCTTGTAGCCGGTCCGATCGAGCGCGCCAAAAACCTGCTTCCAAACATCCAGTTGCCCCGGACACTAAGCTGGGATGCCCTAAGACGCGGAGCAGTTCTGTGCGCGTTGGGGCTCATTAAGAAAATAGTCATCGCAGATGGGCTTTCGCCGTATGTAGACTCTGTTTTCGCCAGCTCGGATCCAACTCGGATTGATGTCTTGTTGGCGGTTTGGTTCTTTGCCATTCAGATATATTGCGATTTTTCGGGTTACACGGATATTGCGCGCGGGGTTGCAAAAGCATTGGGATTCAATCTGATGCGAAACTTTGCGCAGCCTTATTTTGCTGCCAATCCGCAAGAATTTTGGCAACGCTGGCACATCAGTCTGTCTACATGGTTGCGGGATTATCTCTATATCTCGTTGGGTGGAAATCGTGGTGGTCGCTTGAAGACGTCGAGAAACCTGATGGCGACAATGCTGTTGGGGGGACTCTGGCACGGAGCGGCTTGGAACTTTTTGGCATGGGGCGGCTATCAGGGTCTATTACTGGTCGTTTACCGCGGTTTTGCAGGTCGAAAGCCAGGTAGCGGTGAGGGCGAGAAGCGTCGGTTTCTGGCTTGGGTCATCCGTGTCTTGCAGATCGTGATATTCTTTCAGTTTATTTGCTTTGGATGGCTGCTGTTTCGGGCAGAGTCATTTGGGCAAATCGCCGACTTTACGGGTCGGATTGTGGGGTGGATCGATACCCCTGCAGGTCGATCTATTTCACTTCCGAATTTTGCGTCCATTCTAGGAATCGGCGTTTTGTTGATGTGGGATCTGTCGGTAGAACGTTCTGGGAATGTTAAGTTTTATAGGTCGCTACCTCTTGTTTTTCGGGGTGTTATGTATGCCGGCATGATCTACTTTTTCGCCTTCGGCGGTTCTACGACAACGTCCGAATTCATATATTTTGCGTTTTAGGAGAGGGTGATGAAAGCAACAATCAAAACACTCTTCGTCACGCTGTTGGCACTGATCGCAATGGATGTTGGGGTCGCGTATTTCCTGAATTGGAACAAAGCAAACAACCGTCTAGGATCGCTAACGAACTACTTTGATTTTGGCTTATCAGTGTCTGCCAAAATCGAAGCCTGGGCTGTTGATGACGGTGTATCCCGTAATCTCTATCGGGTTGCTTGGCCTCAGACGATTCTAAGACTATCCGCACAAAACCACGCATTGGAGCTTGCTGATCACGGCAAAACCATACGCAATTACGGAATGTCCTTTTCAGGAAACATTTCGGAAACAGCGATGGAAATCGATCCAAGCTTTTCGGTGGATCATCATGGGGGTCCTGCAGCACCTGCGAACCATTCATATATGCTTTTTGCAGCTGATCGTGAAAACAGGAATCCAGGTGACGTGGTGGTCTTTGGGATATTGTCGTCGTCTGTTCCCAATACTGCTGCGATGAGCAACCGAACTTGGATGTTTGAACAACCCGCACCGTATACCTACCCAATTTACTACCTTGAAGGTGAAGGGTTACGACGCGTTGATCCGTTGATCGGTACTCTTGAAAAACAGGCAGAGCTTGAGGCCTCGCCCGGTCTGCAAAGAGCCTGGCGTGATCAGTTGGCAGAGCATGATCGCTTCTATTCGCCACTCATGTTTGAGTGGCGCTCGCTTGATCGTTCGCCGCTAGTTCGCCTCATACGGCGGGCCGCGACATTCAGGCTATTGAGTCAAAGGGATCAGCAGGTTTTACAGGACAATGAGTATCCCACGCTTGAGGTGCTGCGGCGCATGTTGGTTGACGTCAAAAATACAGCCATTCAGGACGGTCAAATTCCGGTTATCTTGCTTATTCAAACGAACAATCCGTCTGACATAGATCTACGCGGGTTTCTTGCCCCAACTTTGCGGGAAATCGAAATACCTTATGTCGCCACAGCGGACTATTTTGATCCAAAAGATAGCTCGGGCTTTGTGGGCGACGGCCACTATAGTGGAAGAGTCGACAAAATATTTGGCCAAGCATTACTGGACGTGATCGAAGAATTTTGAGCCAAAATAGGCTCTAACTGAGCGTATCGGCGTCTTTTAGGAAATTGTCATAGAGTTTCTCGGCGACCTTTACTCGCCAAGCTGGGGCATCAGAACGCTCAATCTTGATCAGGCATTCAAATCCTAAAAAAAACGGCAAAAACCAGCGAACCTCATCGGTTTGTAGCTTAAAACTGGCTGTAAAAGCCTCTGTTAGGGACTGATCCACTCCAAAAGTCGCGCTGTCATTAAAGCCGATATTGCGTCTAGCAAGATGCACCAGGCACCTCGCCATATCTTTGTAGATAGGAAGATAGGCAGAGCCGCCGATGTCGATGCCGGTTAGAGTTTTTCCGTCCCACAGTAGATTGTTTGGGTGGTAATCGCCGTGGGTTATGGCAACGCGCCAACTCTTTCCCCTAATCTCGGCCGCCAAAGCCTTCATGACGGTCAGGATTTGGTCCTCTTTCGCTTTGAGATGCGGGAAAGGTTGTTTTTGTGATGAATTTCGAGCCTGCTTCAGCCAAAAATCGACGCCAGCCTTTCGTGTTTCAATCACGGGTGCGGTGTATTTGTGCAGCCATTCTGCCAGCTTTTTCGCGTCTTTTGGATCACCATTCTTTAGCTGGGGTAAAAAGGGCTCGCCCGCCGCAAGTTCAGTTACGATCAGCCTTCCGTCGTCAATGTTTTTCAATCCTTGGGCTATCCGGTGCTGACCATCTGCCATATGAGGACCAACTCGGGCTATTTCGACCCAAGTTTCCTCATTATTTGCGCGAGCTTTGTCGGAAAGGGCTAAGCGCAGGATCGCAGGTCTGCCATCACATGTGCCTGTCATGACTGCGTGTCTGCCGTTTAGAGCGCGCAAGACGCTTTCAATGCGCACGTCAACGTTTGAAGCAGTGCAAATAGCCAAAGCGGTTTCTTGCACGTCTTTGTCGAGGTTTTCGTTGCGTATGCTCATGTTGCGAAGATGAAGTTGAAGGGTAGGGGACGTCAACCGAATTGCGTCGCCCAAGTGTGACGATTAAGGTGTCCCTAACAGATGGAGACTCGCCCAATGACCGATACTGCCGTAGCAGACATGAGCTTTGAAGACGCGATGCGTGCACTCGAAAAAGTGGTGTCTGATCTTGAGCGAGGGGATGTGGCCTTGGAAGAGTCTATTGCGCTTTATCAACGAGGTGCGGAATTGAAAAAGCACTGCGAGACCAAGCTGAAAGCGGCTGAAGAAAAAGTCGCTCAGATCACGCTTGGCGAAGATGGTGCCCCGAGTGGTCTAAAGCCGGTTGAAGGTCTCTGATACGTGTTGAAAGACAAGCTTGCGACAACGTCTGAACTGGTTCAGGCCCACTTGGATCATGTCTATTCTGACTTGCCCAAGGGCGATCTTCGCGATGCTATGGCCTATGCGACTTATGGCGGTAAGCGACTACGGGCGTTCCTGGTTACTGAATCGGCGGCATTGTTTGACGTTCCAACGCTGCAGTCGATTTGGCCTGCAGCGGCGATTGAGTGCCTTCACGCATATTCGTTGGTGCATGACGATTTACCCTGCATGGACGATGATGATTTGCGCCGAGGATTGCCGACGGTTCACAAGAAATGGAACGACGCAACGGCTGTTTTGGTCGGGGATGCGCTGCAAAGTCTGGCGTTTGAATTGACAGCAAACACGTCGGTTTCAGAACGGCCTGAGGTTCGGGCGGATCTGGTTGTCTCGTTGGCGCAGGCAGCGGGTGCGGCAGGGATGGTCTATGGCCAAGCTTTAGATATCGCAGCCGAAAGTGCAGTATCTCCACTGTCGATTGAAGATATTACAAAGCTTCAGGCAGGCAAAACGGGCGCTTTGATCAAGTGGTCGGCTTGTGCGGGTGCGCGCATGGCGGGCGAAGATATTACGCCGCTTGAGGAATACTCAGATGCGCTTGGGCTTGCATTTCAGATCGCCGATGACATTTTGGATGTTGAAGGCGATGAAGCGACAGCAGGAAAGCGCCTGAAAAAGGATGAATCCGCGGGCAAAGCTACGTTTGTTTCGTTGCTTGGTCTAGATGGTGCTAAAACAGCGGCGAAAGAGTTGGCGGACGGGGCAGAAAATGCCCTTGCGCCATACGGTCACAAGGCCGAAACCTTGAAGGAAGCCGCACGTTTCGTTATTGTGCGCAAGAGCTAGTAAGAAGCCCAAAGGGGGCAGAATGTCAGAACGTCCATCAACTCCGCTATTGGATCAGGTGCACACGCCGGATGATCTTAAGCGTCTGTCTGATGGACAGTTGGCAACGGTCGCCCAAGAACTGCGTCACGAGACGATAAGCGCGGTTTCTGAGACAGGTGGCCACCTAGGGGCTGGGCTTGGCGTTGTTGAGTTGACAGTTGCATTGCACTCGGTATTCGACACGCCACGCGACAAGATAATCTGGGATGTTTCCCACCAAAGCTACCCCCACAAGATCCTGACAGGGCGGCGCGATCGCATTAGGACGTTGCGCCAGAAAGACGGTCTTAGCGGGTTCACTAAGCGATCTGAGAGTGTCTATGATCCCTTCGGGACTGCCCATAGTTCCACTTCGATAAGTGCTGGCCTAGGTTTCGCCGTGGCCGAGGGTCTTGGCGGGCAATGCGAGGGCGGATTGGGCGACGCGATTGCTGTCATCGGCGATGGTTCAATGAGCGCTGGAATGGCGTTTGAGGCGATGAACAACGCGGGGCACCTTAAGAAACGTATGTTTGTCATTTTGAATGACAACGAAATGAGTATTGCGCCTCCGGTCGGGGCTTTGTCGGCCTATTTGTCCCGTCTTTATGCGGAAGAACCGTTTCAAGAGCTTAAAGCAGCCGCCAAAGGGGCGGTGAGCTTGTTACCTGAGCCATTCCGCATGGGCGCAAAGCGCGCCAAAGAAATGCTTAAAGGCATGGCCGTTGGCGGCACGATGTTCGAGGCGTTTGGCTTTTCTTACATTGGTCCGATTGACGGGCATGACATGGACCAGCTTTTGCCGGTTCTTAGAACTGTGCGCGATCGCGCGACGGGTCCGGTGTTAATCCATGTGTTGACCAAGAAGGGTAAAGGTTACGCCCCTGCTGAGAACGCTCAGGACAAGGGCCACGCATTCGGAAAGTTTGAGGTTGTTAGCGGCAAGCAGAAGAAATCGCCCAGCAACGCGCCTTCGTACACCAAGGTTTTCTCTGAGGCGCTCTTAAAGGAAGCCCAAGATGACAAGTCCATTTGCGCGGTGACCGCTGCAATGCCTGATGGAACAGGCTTGGGGCTGTTTGCCGAACGTTACCCTTCGCGCTGTTTTGACGTTGGCATTGCAGAACAGCATGGAGTGACATTTGCGGCAGGCTTGGCTGCTGGTGGGCTAAAGCCGTTTTGCGCGATGTATTCGACCTTCCTGCAGAGGGGCTATGATCAAATCGTACACGATGTGGCGATCCAACGCCTGCCGGTGCGTTTCGCCATTGACCGCGCTGGTCTTGTAGGGGCTGACGGCGCCACACATGCGGGCAGCTTTGACGTGGCCTTTCTAGCGAACCTTCCGGGAATGGTCGTTATGGCGGCGGCTGATGAGGCCGAATTAACCCATATGGTGGCCACCGCTGCGGCGTATGATGACGGACCGATAGCCTTTAGATACCCACGCGGTGAGGGCGTTGGTGTTGAAATGCCCGAGCGGGGAGTTCCGCTTGAGATCGGCAAAGGCCGGATGATCCAGCAAGGTAAGCGCGTCGCGATTTTGTCGTTTGGCACGCGGCTTGAAGAAGTTCGGGCTGCGGCCGAAGCGTTGACGGCGCGCGGCATAACGCCAACGATCGCAGACGCGCGTTTCGCCAAACCGTTGGATGAAGCACTAATCCTTGATCTTGCCGCTAGTCACGAGGGTATGATCACCATCGAAGAAGGCGCGATCGGTGGATTTGGCAGTCACGTTGCGCAGCTATTGGCAGAAAACGCTGTATTCGACCAAGGGTTCAAATTCCGCTCAATGGTTTTGCCGGATGTATTTATTGATCATGCCGACCCTGAGGACATGTATGCCGTGGCAAAGATGAATGCCTCGGATATTGAGGCGAAGGTTCTCGATTTGCTGGGTGTGTCTCAGATCAAATCAAACGCCGGCTAAGATTGTTCTGCCTTTAGGATCGCATTTAGGGCCTCTTTGTAGCCGGTGTATTTTAGCTTCACCCCAAGCTCGTCCTTCATACGAACATTTCGCACGCGCTTACATTCCGAGTAAAAACTGCGCGCCATGGGTGTCATGTCTGCGGTCTCAAAATCGACTGACGGCGGCAGTGGCATGTTAAGCAATTCAGCGGCGTAGGTCAGAATGTCTTCGGGCGCTGCGGGTTCATCATCGGATAAGTTATAGATCCGGCCCGGGTTTGGGGATTGCGTGGATGCATACAAAGACTGAGCAATGTCTTCGATGTGGATGCGGCCAAAAATCTGGCCCGACTTCTTGATCAATCTCGCTGTGCCATTGCGAAGCTTCTCAAAGGGGCCACGGCCTGCTCCGTAGATGCCTGCCAATCGGAACACATGTACGGGAAGGTCTGAATTCAACCATTGCTTCTCGGCCACGACCCGATGTTGTCCGCGCTTTGTTGTCGGCACGACGGGCGTGTCCTCATCAACCCAAGCGCCACCGTGATCGCCGTATACGCCGGTTGTGGACAGGTATCCGACCCACCTTAGGTTTGGGGCGGCGGACAGTTGGTCCTGGTATGCATTGAAGAATGCATCGCCATGTTCATCGGGCGCAGCAGAAACCAAAATATGCGTTGCCGCGCGAATTGCGCCACTTAGATCGGTTCCCGGCCAAACCAGAGGCTCAACGCCGAGGTCGGTCAAGTGCTGCGCCTTGGACTCAGACCGCGTGGTGCCAATCACCCGCCAGTCATGGGACTGCACAAAGGTGCCAAACTCACGTGCCGTAAAGCCGTGCCCGATTGATAAAAGCGTTGCTGTCATGCCCAAGAAATGGCGGCAATCTTTGCGTCTAGCAAGAGGGCAATCTGCCTAGGCCTTGCGACTTTGGATTTTTTGGTCACACTCCGCGCAAAAAAGGAGTGTCTCAAAGATGCCAACCCGAGCTAAAAACTTACCGATAGAAACGCCAGAGATGGGCGAAGCCGTGTTCTTCTCGGATGCTGATACTGCGGTTGCCCATGTGCAGCGCTTGTATGAGATTTCGACTAAGTTTCTGCAGGACAAGTTTAAGGTCGCAATGGAAACCAATGGGGCGACGATCCGCTATCGCGCGTTTTATCCAGAGATCAGAATTAGGACCCAGTCGTTTGAGGTCGCTGATAGCCGTTTAAGTTTTGGCCATGTGTCAGAACCCGGCGAATACGCGACGACCATCACCCGACCTGATTTATTCGAGAGCTATCTTAAGCAGCAAATTGGGCTGTTGATCGACAACCACGGAGTGGACGTTCAAATTGGCCCCTCAACAACCCCAATCCCACTGCACTTTGCGGTAGGTGGGGATCAAAGGGCGATCGTTCCACAAGAAGGGGCGGCAAAATTCGATCTGCGCGACGTTTTTGATGTGCCAGACCTGAACACGACAAACGATGATATCGTAAACGGTGTTTCGACACGAAATTCTGATGGTTCAGGCGCATTGGCACCATTTACAGCCCAGCGTGTGGATTATTCACTGGCAAGGTTGGCCCACTACACCGCGACGTTGCCTGAGCATTTTCAAAACCACGTTTTGTTCACCAACTACCAGTTTTACGTTGAAGAGTTTGAGGCCTTCGGGCGCCAAATGTTGTCTGTCGAAGATAGTGGCTATTCTTCATTCGTTGGCCCCGGAAATTCTGAGATTTCAGGATCAGACGAAAAGCTAACGCCGTTGGAAAAATTGCCACAGATGCCGACATACCATCTAAAACGGCACGATGGGTCGGGCATTACTTTGGTGAATATTGGCGTGGGTCCGTCGAACGCAAAAACGGCCACGGATCACATCGCGGTATTGCGGCCGCACGCTTGGTTGATGGTGGGGCATTGCGCGGGTTTACGGAATACTCAGGCGCTGGGGGATTTTGTCCTCGCACACTCATATCTGCGGGAAGACAAGGTTTTGGATGATGATTTGCCGGTGTGGGTGCCCATTCCCCCGCTTGCGGAAATCCAGATCGCGTTAGAGCAGGCCGTTGCGCAAGTAACCAAGCTTTCGGGATATGATTTGAAGCGGATCATGCGGACAGGAACAGTTGCATCTGTCGACAATCGCAACTGGGAGCTTAGGGATCAAACCGGCCCCGTTCAGAGGCTTTCACAATCGCGTGCAGTAGCGCTTGATATGGAGAGTGCAACAATTGCCGCCAATGGGTTTCGCTTTCGAGTTCCGTACGGAACTTTGCTGTGTGTCTCGGATAAACCGCTTCACGGTGAGTTGAAACTGCCGGGAATGGCGAGCGACTTCTATAAGACGCAAGTTTCGCGACATTTGATGATCGGAATTCGCGCTATGGAAAATCTTCGTGAAATGCCACTCGAGCGGATTCACAGCCGGAAATTACGGAGTTTTGAGGAAACAGCCTTTCTTTAAAGGCCAAAATGTCCATTTTGCATGCCTTTTTTGGCATTTATTGAGCGCAAATTATTGTGTTTCATCGCTACATACAGTTAACTACGACAGAATAGGCCCAACAGGGGCAGTGTAAGGAGCAGAATAAATGGCAAAACCCATGACAAAAACCCAACTCGTTGCCGCGCTGGCCGAGGAAATGGATTCCGATAAGAAATCAGCAAGCAGCGCGCTTGATGCTGTAATTGCGATCATCACTCGCGAAGTTTCCGGCGGCGGCGCCGTTACTCTTCCAGGTGTTGGCAAAATTTACTGCCGCGAGCGTCCAGAGCGTATGGTTCGCAACCCAGCAACGGGTGAGCAGATCAAGAAAGACGCGGACAAGGTTGTGAAAATGACCATCGCGAAGGCACTGAAAGACAGCGTTAACGGCTGATCTTGAAGTCCAGTTAGAATTAAGAAAGGGTCGCTTTAAGCGGCCCTTTTTGATTCCGGAGGCAACATGGATTTTCGCGCCATAGGAATGGGGCTTTTGTTTTCCTTCATTTGGTCCAGTGCCTTTACCTCGGCACGGATCATTGTGGCTGATGCTTCACCTGTTGCCTCCCTCGCTCTGCGCTTTTTGGTCTCTGGCCTAATTGGCGTTGGTCTCGCCAAAGCGCTCGGGCAAACGTGGAATCTGACCCGCGATCAATGGCGCGCGACGTTCGTGTTTGGCCTTTGTCAAAATGCTTTGTATTTGGGTCTGAACTTCGTTGCGATGCAGTGGATTGAGGCGTCACTTGCTTCGATCATCGCATCCTCTATGCCACTGATGGTCGCCTTTGCTGGGTGGAGCTTGTTTCGCGAAAAGCTTCCCCCGTTGGGGATCATTGGGATGGCCGCTGGCTTTACCGGCGTGATCTTGATTATGGGCACGCGCCTTGGCGGAGGCGTTGATGCTCTCGGGGTCGGTTTGTGCATCATTGCAGCCATTGCTTTGACCATTGCGACGATGATTATGCGTGGCGCTTCGTCTGGTGGAAATGTTCTGATGGTGGTCGGGCTTCAAATGCTCGTCGGGTCTGCAATTCTGGCCGTTTGTGCCGTTCTGTTCGAAGACATTCATGCCACGATCACTTTGCCGCTGGTTTTGGCATTCACCTATACAACCTTGGCACCGGGCTTGTTGGCAACTTGGATCTGGTTCAAATTGGTTCAAAGGATTGGGGCAGTTCAGGCTGCGACTTTCCATTTTCTTAACCCGTTTTTTGGTGTCGCCGTGGCGACCGTCGTTCTAGGCGAGGCGCTAGGGATGATCGACCTAGTGGGCGTGGTCATAATCACTCTGGGCATTCTGGCCGTTCAGCTTTCGAAACAAAAACCCACGCAGAGTTGATTGCCTGTCAGTCGAGTCGGTCGTGACACATTCCAAATTCCAGCTATGTTCACGTTATGGAAATCGTGTTCGCTTATCTTGCTGGTCTTCTGACCCTTATTAACCCCTGTGTGCTACCGGTTTTGCCGGTGGTGCTGGCAGGCGCGCTGCAGGCTGACCGATTAGGGCCATTGGTCTTGGCTGCCGGGATGAGCATTTCATTCGTCCTTCTTGGCGTTGGTGTGACCGCATTTGGCTACAGTATTGGGTTAACACCGGACCGCGTTGCCAGCGGTGGTGCCATTTTGATGGCTCTGTTCGGGGTTATGCTGCTTGTCCCTGCCGCACGGGAACGATTTTCGCTTGCGACTGCTGGCATTGCATCTGGCGCTGACGGCGCGCTTTCGGGCGTGGACCAGTCAAAGCTTCGCGGTCAATTCGTTGGCGGCTTGCTGCTTGGTGCCGTTTGGAGCCCGTGTGTTGGGCCTACCCTAGGCGGCGCCATAGCCCTTGCCAGCCAAGGCGAAGGATTGGGTCACGCAGCACTCATCATGATCGGTTTCGCAATGGGTGTTTCGACCCTAATCCTGGGGATAGGCTACGGTGCGCGCGGAATGTTGCAGCGCAATCGCGCCACGATGATGCGCGTCACCCAAGCCGCACCCAAGGTTATGGGTGTGATCTTTTTACTTGTCGGATTGGCACTGTTTTTCCGACTTCACCACATTGCCGAGGCTTATCTGCTTGAGATAATGCCGCCTTGGCTGCTCGATTTATCCGTTGCTATTTGATCTGAAGGGACACCAGATGAAACGTCGTGAATTTCTCAAAACCACAGCCTTGCTGGCCCTAATGCCGGTGGCAGCGATCGCCGCTGACGAAGACTGGACGCACTATCGCCCCGGCGTGGTGGATGCGTTGTTGAAGGATGGCAAAACTGTCTTCCTCGATTTTTCAGCCGTTTGGTGTGGCACGTGCAAAGCGCAGGAACGCCGGATCACACAATTGATGAGCGAAAACGCGGCTTATGCTGAAAACGTGGTGTTCGTTCGCGTGGACTGGGATGC
>ENA-UZWY01005483-UZWY01005483.1-metagenome-genome-assembly--contig:-Day-2--50m-contig-5483_pt1 | contig 19822 bp, 16 predicted proteins | sample MGYA00260341_ERZ794901 | MGnify/ENA metagenome assembly ERZ794901 | reverse complement strand
AACAGATATCGCTGAAGCAGCAAACTACTTACTCACTCCAAAATCTTCCTGGGTTACTGGACAGGTACTCCATGTTGACGGCGGATACTCAACTATAAAATAAATTAAAAAAAAATCATGTTTAAACTATTTAAAAAGAAAAGTGAATTGGAAGTACTCAATTCAAAGTATCGGAAACTTCTAGAGGAATCTCACAAATTTTCGAATATAAATCGAAGGCTAAGTGATGAAAAATTTGCTGAGGCATCAATTGTCTTAGACAAAATTCAACACATAGAAAAAATTCAGTTTCAATCGTAAATTTACAGTGACAGGAGAAACATTTAATACTATTTATTGAATGCTCCTGTCGTTGTTTAATAAAAAAAGCTAGTACTTAGCGGCTTTACCGTTAGTAGATGAATTTTTGATGAAAATTCTTAAATCCTCATTAGCTTTGATTAAATCTTGATTTCTCAGGTACATCATGTGACCACTTCGATATCCTTTAAATGTCATACGATCTTTCATCTTTCCGCTTGGATCTATTTGTGATAAAGTATATTTAGCCGCAAAATAAGTAGTAGCTCCATCATAATACCCAGATTGATTTAGCACTTTTAAATAAGGGTTGGTAGCCATAGCCATTCGTAACTCTTCTCTTGTTTCATTATTTCTCCGATCCCATGGATAAACATCTCCAAACATATTGTACTTAACATCAGTGTTAAAATTCAATTCAGATTTTATATAGTGATTAATAGCTGGTGTAAAAGAATGCAGCCATGACGTCAATTCAGGACTATAATCAGGTCTCGTACCAGCTTCTTTTCTATCGATTCCTAGATATCTAGAATCTAATCTTCCTAGAGTAAATCCTGTTTTATCTCGCATAAGTTCCTTCCAAAAAAAACTAGTAGGCACATCTAAATTATGACTAAGAATTGATTTTTTACTCAAACCAGAATAATAAGCCATTTGTTCGGCTACCTTATCTCTTTCTTCATTTGATATAGTACTACCTTTAGCAAGAGCTGGCATTAAAGTATTTATGGCATAGTCTTCAGATTCGGGAAGAATTTCCAATAAATCTTTATCTTGTAATTCAGTTGGTAATACTTTGTGGTACCAGGCAGCAGCAGTGAAGTAAGGTAAATTAATCGCAGAATATACAGGTTGATTGGTATTGTATAACTTATAGTCAGCCGGAGAAACAAGGATAACACCATTTAAATACATCCATTGAGAGCTTTGTAATTCATTAGACAATCCCATGACACGAGTACCTCCATAACTTTCACCAATAATATATTTTGGAGACTCCCAGCGATTGTGTCTGGATACAAATGTATTTATCCACTCAGCGAGATATTTAATATCGGCGTTGATGCCAAAAAATAATTTTTTATCAGGCATTTTTCCTTCACTATCAGGAATCATTCTTGAATATCCAGTATTTACAGGGTTAACAAAAACAATATCTGCGACATCAATAATAGAATTTGGATTCGCTTTAAATCCATATGGTTGTATCGGATTCCCTTCTTCATCTATATTAAGTATTCTTGGCCCGGTGTAAGCAATGTGCATCCAAACAGATGCAGAACCAGGCCCTCCATTAAATGATACAATTAAAGGTCTATTTGCTCTATTTTTTATATTATCTCTAGTATAATAAGTATAAAATAAGGTAGCCATGGGCTCTCCATCTTTGTTCCAGACAGGTTGAGTTCCTGTTTCGGCAGTGTAAGAAAAATTTTGTCCTTTAACAGTTGTGTTATGAGCGGTCATTACCAAAGTATCAATAGGTATAGTTCTATTTTGTGCAAATAAGAAAGAAAAACCCATTAAAAGTACGAACGTAACTATATTTTTTATCATTTAAATAGTGATTATAAATTTGATCATAAATATAAACAATGAGTATTAGTAACTGTGTTAAAATTATATATTTAAAGAGTAAAAAGAAGAGCAAAATATTTTAAAATTCAATCAAAATTGTATTTTAGACAAAATTTAGAAAATGAAAAAGGATTTACTAACAAATTTTATTATTGTACTATTATTAATTTCCTGTGGTAGTGATGACGACGGTATGTCCGATATTGACAATCAAAATCCGTCCGCTCCTCAAAATCTTATCGTATCAAATATTACCGATAGTTCTTTAGATTTAAGTTGGAGTGCAGCTACAGACAATGTTGGAGTCACCAATTATAAACTTTACAGTGACGGAGTTTATAATCAAACTATAAATAATGGAACGTCAGTAAATGTATCTGGTTTATCGTCTGGAACCACTTATGCTTTTTATGTAACTGCTCTAGATGCGGAAGGGAATGAGTCTGATGAAAGTAATAATTTAGTGGTAGAAACTGAAACCCTTAGTACGCCACTAATATTTAAAAATTACTTGTCAGAAATGGGTGTTTTTAGCGGAAATTTAGCCAATCTAACCCCTGCAGAAAATGTACATCTTTATGATTTAAATAGTCGGTTGTTTACAGATTATGCTCGTAAACAACGGTTAATAAGAATGCCTGATGGAGAAGCTATGCAGTATAATAACAACAGTTTATTACCCATTTTTCCTGATAACACGCTAATTTCAAAAACATTTTATTATTACGAAGATGAAAGTAATACCGATTCTAATAAAATAATTATTGAAACAAGAATTTTGATAAAAACCGAGGGTACATGGAAAGTAGGAGAGTATCTTTGGAATGAAGAAATGAATGAAGCTGTTTACACCGAACAAGGAAGCGTTATTCCAGTCAGTTATGTGAATACTGAGGGAATTACCCAAGAAGTTCAATACCAAATACCCTCCAATGATGACTGTATCACTTGTCATCATATTTATGAAGATATAACCCCTATAGGACCTAAATTAAGAGCAATGAATTTTAGTCCTCAAAATAGTGATATTTCAATAAATCAACTACAAAACTTTATAGATATAGGATTATTAGAGGGAATCTCCAATGTTTCAAACATAGAGGTCCTCGCAGATTGGGAAGATGAAATCAATTTTGACATTTTTGAAAGAGGTAGATCCTATATAGACATTAATTGCGCGCATTGTCATCAACCCGGAGGCTATGTTCCTACTGGTTTTTTATTAGACTTTAGATTGGAGACCGATTTTGAAACAACTGGTATTTATTCGCATAGAGGGCAAATTGAAAGTCGTATTCAAAGTACAACCCCAACCTATTTAATGCCTCAACTAGGTAGATCACTCGTACACAATGAGGGGGTAACCATGTTACTTGAATATTTGGAGGCTATAGAAGATTAATTCTTTTGGCTTAATTTTTGTTGATTTTAAATAAATATGTTTTAATGAAATATAAATTCACTTTTGTAAACATAGCATTTATTATGCTTTTTAGCTTATCTACTTTGTCTGCACAAAATCTAACACAAAACCAAGATAGGCCGGAAGTTGTTGCCAATAATGAGTTGCAAATTTTAACCAATGATTTAGGTTTAAATAGCAATCAAAAACGTACTTTATTTAGAGCCCTGGTAACCAGAGAAGTTAGCATGCGAAAATCAAATCTTGACGAAAATAAAGCAACGATGGTGAATGATCAAAAAAAAGCAAATGACGCGTTTAATTCTCAAATGATAAAGACGTTGACTCCAGAACAGTATGAGGACTGGAAAAATGAGCTCAAAAATTAATTAAATCTTTCGTTTTAGTTTTTCATGACTTGAAGGTTTAATTCTTGACCAACATTTATGGTATTGCCATCCAAAGTATTGTATCGTTTTAATTCATCTACCGTAAGATTAAACTTTTTTGAAATACTATACAACGTATCTCCTTTCTCTACGATATAAAATTTCTCTTTCGAAGATTTTTTTACCCTCTTTTTTGATTTTTTTCTACCCAATACTTCCTCATCGTAAATATAAAGTTCGTAGGTCTCTATGATTCGAATTAATTTATCAGGATATTTAGGGTCTGTTGCATATCCGGCTTTTTTTAAACCTTTAGCCCAAGATTGATAATCATCTTTTTCGTATTCAAATAATTCATGATAGCGGGATCGTTTCGTTAAAAATAGGGAATGATCTCTGAACGAATATTTTGGGTCTTTATACTTTCTGAAACATTCTTGTAATTTATCATCATCATGATAAACACGCCCACCAGTCCATCCTTTATGGCATTTTATCCCGAAATGATTATTAGATTTCGAACTCAATTCACCTCTTCCAGCACCACTTTCTAAGATTCCTTGCGCAAGAGTTATGCTAGCAGGAATTCCATACTGGAACATTTCTTCCTTTGCAATAGAACTATAATTTTCTACATATAAAATAACGGTCTCTTTATAGGAAATGTTCTTTGAGGGAGCTTTAATTTCTTTATCTAATGGCTCCCTTTGTTTTTCTACAATTACATTTTCTGTAGGAACATATTTTTTTTTGGGAGTAGCTACCGAATTTTTTTTTGCTCTACATCCAACAATAAGAATGCAACAAAACGCCACTACTTTATATGAATTAAAAGTCATTTCAAAAGTTGAATTAAAAAATCAATCATGTTATAAAAACTCATTCTACAATAAAATAGTATTCATTCTTAAAATTTCAGTTAAATTAAAAAAAAATCAGGAATCATCATTATTTAAATAATGAATAATTTTAGTAAAGACTACTTAATTAAAGGGAGGTTTTTCTTTTTTAATACATTATTCATTCCAGCGATACCCTGCAGGCCTCCTGTATGGATACATAAAATTGAACTTTTTTCCTGGATCAATCCTTTTTTGATTAAATCAATAATTCCAAACATCATTTTCCCGGTATAAATAGGGTCTAGTGGTATCGCTGTAATCTCTTTAAAAGAATTTATAAAATTAATGAGTTGTGTATTTACTTTAGCATAACCTCCAAAACAATAATCATCTAATAACTTAAAATTTGATTGGTGGGTATATTTGTTAATTTCAGATAGCTGAAAGGTTCCCTTTAGTGCAGAAAAACCGATTATATTTTGAGAACTTTTTGAGGATTTTATGAGTCCTGCAAAAGTCCCTCCGGTCCCCACAGACACACAAATAGTATCGAAATTTAAATCTTCTTTTTTTAATATTTCAGAACACCCTCTTACAGCCAATTGATTGGTGCCACCTTCAGGGATTAAATAAAATTTTCCAAATTTAGATTTTAAAAAATCTATAAAAGAACTCTTCGTTTTTAATTTGTAATCCTTACGCGAAATAAATAAAAATTTCATGCCACATTTTTTAGCGAAAAGTAATGTAGGGTTACAATCAACTTGACCCATTAATTCCTCACCGCGGATAACACCAATGGTATTAAATCCTAGCTCTTTACCTGCCGATGCAACTGCTGCTATGTGATTAGAATACGCTCCACCAAAAGTCAATAATGTAGTATGGTCCGCTTTTTTTGCACTAATTAAATTATATTTTAATTTTCTATACTTGTTACCTGAAATATAGGGATGCATTAAATCTTCTCTTTTAATTACCAGTCTACAACCGGTTTTTAAAAATGGTGTTAAGGAAATTGTTTGGTTTAAAACACTTTGTTTGCTTTCTAACAATTGATTTTTTTAATAATTTTTTGACTGTCTAATTTTATTCAAAAGTAAAAATAAATTATTCATACCTAGGCTAGCCAGAGTAACTATTTTATGCAAAGAAGCATCAATTAACAAAAACTTAATTCAAACAATAACATAAAATGTTATTTTTGTTAAGTGACTAATTTCAAAAAACACATCCCTTTAGAAGAAGGAGATTATTACATGACTCCCCAGGGGTTTAAATGTTTTACAGAGCAGTACCATTTAAAGCGTGGTTATTGTTGCGAGAGTGGTTGCAAGCACTGTCCATATGGATACAATAAAAAAACGAATACTCAAAAACAATGACTTTTAAAGAAGAAATACAACAAGGAATTCCCATTTCACTTCCTTCACCAAAAACATTTAATCCTTCAATAAATCATGCGCCAAAAAGGAAAGATATACTATCCGTTGATGAAAAAAAACTAGCTTTAAAAAATGCGCTTCGTTATTTCGATTCAGCACACCATAGAGTTTTGTTTTCTGAATTTAAAGAGGAGTTAGAAACCTATGGGCGAATTTATATGTATCGTTTTCGTCCCGATTATAAAATGTATGCTCGACCTATCAATGAATATCCCGGAAAATCTGAACAAGCAAAAGCAATTATGCTTATGATTCAAAATAATTTAGATTATGCAGTTGCGCAACATCCACATGAACTTATAACATATGGTGGAAATGGTGGTGTGTTCCAAAACTGGGCTCAATATTTGCTTACAATGAAATATTTATCTGAAATGACCGAGGAACAAACCTTAGTCATGTACTCAGGTCATCCTCAAGGTCTATTCCCTTCTCATAAAAATGCTCCAAGAGTTGTGGTGACCAATGGTATGATGATTCCTAATTATTCAAAACAAGATGATTGGGAAAAATTTAATGCGCTTGGGGTCACGCAATATGGACAAATGACTGCAGGTAGTTATATGTACATTGGCCCTCAAGGAATTGTTCATGGAACTACCATCACTGTGCTAAATGCTTTCAGGAAAATAAATAAAAGCCCATACGGAGGATTATTTGTTACTTCTGGTTTAGGAGGTATGAGCGGGGCACAACCTAAAGCTGGAAATATTGCGGGATGTATTACTGTTTGTGCAGAGGTAAACAAAAAAGTAATTGAAACTAGACATTCACAAGGTTGGGTTGATGAAGTTTATATTGATATTTATGCATTGACAAAACGAGTAAAAGAGGCTGTCCATAACAAGGAAACTGTATCTATCGCCTATGATGGTAATGTGGTAGAGGTTTGGGAAACATTCGATAAAGAAAATTTAGCTATCGATTTAGGAAGTGATCAATCTTCTTTGCATAATCCATGGTCTGGAGGCTATTATCCTATTGGTCTCTCCTACGAAGAATCCAATGAAATGATGGCTAATCAACCAGCTCAATTTAAAGAAGAAGTACAAAAAAGTTTACGACGTCATGCTTCGGCAATCAACAAACATACTTCAAAAGGAACCTATTTTTTTGACTACGGAAATGCCTTTTTATTGGAGGCCTCAAGAGCTGGTGCAGATGTTTTAGATCATCAAAATCCGATGAGAGATTTCAAATATCCTAGTTATGTTCAAGATATTATGGGTCCCATGTGCTTTGATTATGGTTTTGGGCCGTTCCGTTGGGTATGTGCGACTGGAAATCCAAAAGATTTAGAAAAAACCGATCAAATAGCTTGTGAAGTTTTAGAAGAAATGCTCAAAACTTCTCCACCTGAAATTCAACAACAAATGTTAGACAACATTCAATGGATCAGAGGAGCTCAAGAAAATAAATTAGTGGTAGGGTCTCAAGCTAGAATATTATATGCAGATGCTGAAGGAAGAATGAAAATAGCAACTGCTTTTAATAAAGCTATTAAAGAAAAAAAGATAGGAATTGTCGTATTGGGAAGAGATCATCATGATGTTTCTGGAACTGATTCTCCATACCGTGAAACATCTAATATTTATGACGGAAGTCAGTTTACAGCAGACATGGCAATTCAAAACGTAATAGGTGATAGTTTCAGAGGAGCTACGTGGGTAAGTATTCATAATGGTGGCGGAGTTGGCTGGGGCGAAGTTATAAATGGTGGTTTTGGTATGGTTATTGATGGTAGTATTGATGCGCAAAGACGCCTAGAATCAATGCTTTACTGGGATGTAAATAACGGCGTTTCTAGAAGAAGTTGGGCTAGAAATGAGGAAGCTATTTTTGCTATTAAAAGAGCCATGAAAAATAATCCAAATTTGAAAGTGACACTTCCTAATTTTGTAGATAAATCTTTGTTTAAATAAAAAACTATGAAAAATTTAAAATTCATTTCGTTAGTCGCTCTATTTTTACTTTTTTCCTGCTCCACAGTTCGCGTTGGAGCTGACTATGAAACTGCTACCCATTTTGAAGAATATACAACCTTTGCTTTTTACAAACCTGGAATTGATAAAGCAAAAATATCTGATTTAGACAAAAAAAGAATTATGCGTCAGATTGAAACAAATATGAGAGCAAAGGGTATGACAATCGCTGCAGAACCAGATTTATTAATTAGTATTTTCACTAAAGAGAGCGAGCGGATTGATGTTTACAATAATAATTTTGGATATTGGGGTTATGGATATGGTCCTTGGTATGGCGGAGGCACTTCCGTATCGTCAACTCCAGAAGGAACTTTATTTATTGATTTAATAGACAAAGAGAAAAATGAATTGGTTTGGCAAGGGGTTGGGAAAAGCGATTTGGTCATGACTACTGTCGAAAAAAAAGAAGCCCGAATTAAAGAGATAGTTACGAAGATTCTTGCTCAATATCCACCTGTCATTGAATTAAAAAAATAAACGTCATCTTTAAAATTCAACAAATGAATAATTACCCAATTATTCTTATGATTTGTCTGTTATTCATCAATTTGGGTGTCGCTCAAAACTATCAGTCTGGTGTCATAACAACTACTAAAGATACATCCCTCAAAGGAAGGGTTTTTATAGACAATGATTTAAAAAAAGTATACTTAAAAAATAGTAGTGACCAAAAAGACTATAACTTTAAAGAGGTCAAAAGTATAATTATTAACCAGGAGCTTTATTCTAAAATTAATTTTAATAATGAAGAATATTTTATAAATATACTAGTTTTTGGGAAAGCTTCTTTATATCAAATTAATAAAAATAATTTTCTATTAATCCACGTATCAAAACAACAAAAAATAAATATTATCGAAGATCAACAACAAATACCAGGTCTTCTTTCCCTCATATTTAAAGATTGTAATTCAATAAGAGATGAAATTAATAAAACTGAAGAGTTTTCAAAAAAAACTTTATTTGAATTAACAACTCTTTATAATACATGTGATTATCAAGCTTATGGTCCAACTGAAAAAGAACTCAGTACAGCAAATACATTTGATACCGACTCTTATGAGTTTTACGGAAGTTTATTAGGCAGTATAAATAATAATCAAATTAACAACTTTGCAACCAATAATACCAACGGATTTGGAGTTGGAATAGGACTAGCATCTTCACCAAGTTTCATGAGGAATTTAAAAGGAAATCTATTTATTGATTTTGACCTATCTGTGATATGGTCTGGGGCTAATGAGTTTGAAAATGAAATTCCGCTAAACTTGAAACAAAACAGTTATCGATTATCACTTGGAATTAAGTATGTATTTAATAAAGAAGGAGTCGTTTTACCATTTTTAGGGATTGGCTATGGCTATAGCTCAGATTACTACAATGGAACAATTGGTACTATTGACTTTAAAGATCATAAACAGAATTTTTTCTTTACACCAAAAGTTGGAGTGCTTTATAAATTTAAAAACAAGAAACTTCTTGGTTTAAGTATTAGTTATCTTACAACTTATGAAAATGATTTAAGTTTTAGATATAACGAAGATCTTTCCTATTATCCATTGATAATTAATCAAAGTTCTTTTAATGCAGGATTAAATTATTACTTCTAATTAAAATATTTTTTTCACTTAAGCTTACAGCTTACTTTTTTATTAGGTTTCTACTTATATTTCCTTGTTTTGTTTCAACATTTAAAATATAACTTCCAGGCATCCAAAATTTTGTATTCACAAAAACTTCTTTTGAAGATGTTTTATCGGAGAGAATTAGTTGACCTAACATATTATAAATTGAAACTGATTCCATTCTAAAATTACTTTTTAATACCCAATTTTCAGATACTGGATTCACGAATGAAAGTACACTTTCAATTTCAGATACAGAAGTTCCCAAAATACCATCGTTTAAATTTTGAGCATAAATCTTTAATCCGTTCCCTTTATCTTCAATAAAAACTGCAACAGACTGATTTTCAATAAATTTTGTAAACTGAACTCTGCTTTTATTTGCTGGATAGGTAGCTAATGGCCAAGTTTCTTCATCCCAAAAAAAGTTGCCTTCTTCGTCAAGTTTTAAAGCATGTAAGGTAGTTGGAGAAGCTCCAGTATCAAAACCTTCTTTAATCAATAGTAATGGAAAATTATCAACCATATGAATCGACCCTACATGTACTTTTTCGCTACCTATAGGATAAATTTCTTTTGCCTGATCAGTTAACATTCTTTCTCCAGTTTCCTTATCAAATTTTTGTATACGTTCGCCTTTTTCACTTTGACTCGTGTTGGTATACGTACACGTAGCCCAAATATATGAAGAGCCCTCTTGATAAGCTATTCTGGTATCCATCTCATAGTCGGTCTGGTTAATGTCAAAATCGGAGCCGTTGATTCCCCATGGGAGTGAACCGTCAGAATCAATACGCTGTAAAAAAGAATCAAATCTTGAACCTGGAGAAGCTTTATAACCCATGTAAACCTCATCACCAATTTGCAAACCATCATAAGAGGTATTAAAAACAGTTCCGTAATTAGCTATTTGAGTAGGGTTTGCCCACTGCGCTGTTCCTTCACTTGACGTAAACCTTTGTGCAAACAAATTTGAATTAATCCCAAAGGTGATGCTATGAAAAACCAGGATAAAATCTCCATCAGATAGTTCAAACAAATTGGCAGGAACCGTATCGTTTCCATCCTCAGAAATGGAGGCTGTATTTTCCCATACAGCTGCACCTGTTGAATCGTATTTTTGAATCACACTCTCACCGCCAGGAAACCAAGACACGATTACTTCGCCGTTGGACAAAGGTAACATTGTTACAGAATAACCCGAACCTACTTGTACACCGCTTGAACCCCACAAATTATTTCCCTCATCGTCCAATTTGAATACATAAGCTGGCTCTCCACTTCCTGTTCCAGTAACGCCTATAAAAAGGTTGTCTTCCGAATCGATTGTGATATTCCAAATAACCGTGTAGGTACTCATTGGTATTTCATCACTGACCAGCATCCCTTCTTCCCCTAACAATTGAAAACCATCCACATCTAAAATTTGTAATCGTAATTCGTAATTAATTGGAGCAGCAACAGCTTTCCAGTATACAACGTATGTTTTTCCTGACACCATTCCTAAGGCTTTCATATCCCCACTCTCAGAATTTGTTACCAATGTATTTATATCAGCATCAGACGTCCATTGAGCATTTGTAGAAATAGGAAAAAAGGTGATCAATAGTAATAATAAATAATTTATTATAGTTTTCATTTTTATTTTTTTTAATACCTAATTCTATTTTTTTAATTTTATAATACATCATAAAAGTACTAAACTTATACCAAATAAAAACACTCGCTTTACCACAGAAAATTTCAGTATTTAAATACTAAAGTAAATTAGTAGGAACGTAGTTCTAAAATCTTCAACTTCACTTTCTCTATTGAAGGAATCATAGTTTGTTCTAGTACTGTATTTAAAGGAATCGCAGGCATATTTTCGCTGCCAATAAGCATTACTGGAGCATCTAATTCTTTAAAACACACTTCTTGAATACGCCCCTGCAAAGCTCTGGAAAAGCTATTTTCGGAAGGTTCTTCTGTAACAATTAAACATTTACTACATTTCTTAACCGATTTAAAAACAGTATCGTAATCTAAAGGGTGCAAAGTTCTTAAATCGACCACCTCAATTTGGTCTTGTAATCCTAATTCTTTGGACGCATTCATTGCCCAATGAACTCCCATCCCATAGGTAATTAAAGAAATTGTCTCCTCGGCTTCTTGTTTCCATATTTCTTGCAAAACCCATGCTTTCCCAAAGGGAAGTATATAATCCGCTGCTGGTTCAACTGAAGTTGCTCCCTTAGTTCCTGGAACTTTACTCCAATATAAACCCTTATGTTCTAAAATAATCACTGGATTTGGATCGTAATAAGCAGCTTTCATTAATCCTTTTAAATCAGCTCCATTGCTTGGGTAAGCGATTTTTATCCCTCTAATATTGCTAACAACACTTTCTATAGAAGAAGAGTGATAAGGCCCTCCACTTCCGTAGGCTCCAATAGGCACTCTTAAAATCATAGAAACAGGCCATTTTCCATTTGACAAATAACAGGATCTACTTACTTCTGTAAATAATTGGTTGAGTCCGGGCCACAGGTAATCGGCAAATTGAACTTCGACAATTGGCTTTAGACCCACAGCACTCATCCCAACGGTACTACCGACAATAAACGCTTCTTGAATAGCCGTATTAAACACCCGATGATCTCCAAATTTTTGAGCTAAAGTGGCAGCTTCTCTGAAAACGCCTCCCAATCGACCTCCAACATCTTGACCATACAATAAACATTCCTTATGTTGAGTCATTAACTCCTCGACAGCGAATAAAGCGCAATCTACCATAACTACCTTATTTGCATTTTCAGGAGTTCTTTCACCTTTTTCCCCAGTAATTGGAGTCGGTGCAAAATCGTGCGTAAATAAATCTTTGGGTTCTGGATCCTTTGCTTTTTGTGCTTTTTTCAAATCATTTTTTACGATCTGGTAAGTCGTCGACTCTAATGTTTTTAATTCCTTTTGAGTAAAATCATTTTCAAGTAACAATTGTTTCATTTTTGGGTAAGGATCTCTAGTCTTTGCTTCTTCTAAATCATCTCTATACCATTCCATGCGAACACCAGAGGTATGATGATTTAACAAAGGAACTTTAGCATGAACTAAAATTGGTCTGCGTTCTGTTCGAATCGTTTGAATAGCATTTTGAATGGTTATATACGATTCTTCAAAATTACTGCCATCAATAGAGATCGCCTCTAAACCATTAAAACCTTTCGCATAATCGTAAGCATCTTGCGCTCTAGTTTCTTGAGATGTTGCTGAAATATCCCATCCATTGTCTTGAACTAAATACAGTATCGGTAGTTGTTTTAACGCAGCCATCTGAAATGCTTCTGCTATTTCACCTTCGGTAACAGAGGCATCCCCGAGTGAACATACGGTGATGGGTCTATTAACCTCAGAGGTGTTAAATATGTTGGTATTCGATTTTGAATCAACCAATTCTTTATACTGCATTCCCATCGCTACTCCCGTAGCAGGGATTGCTTGCATGCCTGTCGCTGAACTTTGATGCGGTATTTTTGGCTTGTCGTCGTCTTTAAGACTTGGATGACTATAATAGGTTCTACCTCCAGAAAACGGATCTTCTTTTTTTGCTAGCACCTGAAGCATTAGATCATAGGGTGTCATACCTAGAGCAAGTAACATGGCATCGTCTCTGTAATAGGGAAACAAATAATCTTGAGGTAATAGCTGCATTCCTACAGCTATTTGAATGGCTTCATGACCTCTAGAGGTGGCATGAACATATTTAGACACTTCTTTAAAATTTGCTTCGAACACCTCTGTCATTGCTTTCGCAGTACAAAGTTTGGTAAATCCATTTTTTAAAATCTCTTTATAATTATTTATGTTCGGCAAATCTTAATTTTATTTTTAACTATTAAGCTACTGGAATCATCCAACCAAAAGGGTCAGCTATTTCTCCAATTTTTATTTTATTAAGTGTATTGTTTATATCCTCAGCAACAGGACTTTGATCAGAAACATGGATGACTTCATCATCCATACCAATTTCTTGAATATACGCTATTCCTACTGCCGTTCCAGTACCGAAAGCCTCTTCTAAGCTACCGTTGTGAGAAGCTTCTCTTATTTCTTCCAGAGAAATAGGTCGTTCTGTTACTTCAAGCCCTTTATGTCTTAACAAATCGATTACACTCATCCGAGTAATTCCATCTAAAATAGATCCATTTCTTTTGGGAGTAATAATTTTACCAGAAATTTTAAAGAATACATTCATAGTTCCCACTTCTTCAATATACTTATGTTCGGCTGCGTCTAACCACAATACTTGATTATAACCTTTCGATTTTGCTTTTTCTGTTGGTAAAATTGCTGCAGCATAATTACCCGCTGCTTTTGCCTCTCCAGTTCCACCATAAGCAGCTCTGATAAACTTTTTTTCTGCAAAAAGTTTTATTCGCTCGCTAAAATAAGGCCCTGCAGGAGAGCAAATAATAATAAACTTGTAACTTGTTGCTGCACGCATACCTATAAAATGTTCATCGGCGTACATGAATGGACGCAAGTACATGGCACTTCCTTTTTTCTTTGGAATCCAGTCCTTATCTAAATTCACCAATTGTTTTAAGCCTTCTGAAAATATTTCTTGAGGGAGTTCTGGCATTCCCATTCGGACTGCACTGGTATTTAATCTAGCTGCATTTTTTGAGGGCCTAAATAATAAAGGAACTCCAGCTGCATTTAAAGTGGCTTTCATTCCCTCAAAAATTGCTTGTCCGTAATGCAAAGCCATGGTTGCAGGATGAGTAGCAATTGTTTGCATGGGTACAATACGGGGATTATTCCAAGACCCATTTTCATAATCACAAATAAACATGTGATCGGTGAAAATCTTACCTAGTGGAATATGATCAAAATCCAATTCATTTAACGTGGAATTTTCAGTTTTGGTGATTTTTATTTTTATCATTTTTTGTTTTTTATCTTTTTTAAAAGACAGTATTTTATATTTTTCTGTTACTATCAAAATTCTCTAAGTTGTCGGCGATTCTTCTTAAAAAGGAGCCCGCTAAAAATCCATCTACAATCCGATGATCAAAAGACAATGACAAGTACATCATTTGTCTTATTTCAATAGAGTCGCCCTCTGGTCTTTCCATTACCTCAGCTCTTTTTTTAATGATTCCAGTAGCAAGTATAGCGGCCTCTGGTTGGTTGATTATAGGAGTTCCCATTACAGAGCCAAAGGTTCCAACATTCGAAATAGTGAAAGTACTACCACTCGAATCATCTGCTTTTAGTTTATTTTTTCTGGCTTTTAGTGATAATGAATTAATGGATGCTGCAAGCTCCTTTAAATTTTTTTTATCGGCATTCTTAACAACTGGAACAATTAAGTTACCAGAGGGTAAGGCTGTAGCTATTCCTATATTGATTTCTTCTTTTACAATAATATTTTTACCATCTAAGCTTGAGTTTATCATTGGAAAATCGATGAGTGCGCTAGCAACAGCTTCCACAAATAGGGGGGTAAAAGTTAACTTTTCTTGATATTTTTCTAAAAAATTACTTTTAACATGATTTCTCCAGTTTACCATCTCTGTTAAATCTGCCTCCACATAAGCCGTAACGTGAGGAGAGGTATGTTTACTAAAAACCATTCGATCTGCGATCATTTGTCGCATACGATCCATCTCAACAAGCTTTCCTTTTCCTTTATCAAATTTTAAATTAGGAACTTCAAATTTGTTATCTGATTCTTTTGGCTGTGCATACTTAAAAGGACGATCTGCTTCTATATAATTCATTAGATCACTTTTACGTAAACGTCCTTCATTACCAGAAACAGGAATTCGTGCTAATTCTTCAAAACTAATATGATATTCCTTGGCTACACTAACTACTAATGGTGAAAAATGTAAATTTGGATTCGCAACCTCAAATTCAATTGATTGAGTTTTTTTGTTCGGCTTTAAAGAGGTTGATTTTTTGTTTTTAGGAGTTTCTTTTTTTGGAGTCTGCTGTTTTTTTATATTTTTTATTTGATTATCTGTTTCTATGAGTGCAATTGTTTCTCCAATTTTTATAACATCGTTCTGCTGATATAGTAATTTTGTAATTTTGCCTGAAACTAATGATGGAACTTCAGAGTCTACTTTATCGGTAGCAACTTCTAAGAGCACCTCATCCTCTTCAATCGTTTCACCAACATTTTTAAACCACTTAATAATGGCTGCTTCAGTGATACTCTCGCCAAGTTTTGGCATTTTAAATTTATATTCGGACATTGATAATTGTCTTTCTTATTTTTTATTTTTTATTTCCCTTAATGTTTTATAAAAATCTTCTTGTCTAGGCCTGTTTCTTGGAAGTTCTCGAAGCGGTTCCACTTCCTTCAAACTTTCAAAGCAATCGGCAGGTAATTGTTGATATAATTTAGTTCCTGCAGTTTTCCAATTTAACATCTCGTCTGAAACTTCTTTAATAACTTTGGCTGGATTTCCTACTATTAAACTTCGTTTAGGAAAAACCGATGCTGCTTTTACAAAGGTCATAGCTCCGACAATTGATTGGTCTCCGATAACGGCATCATCCATAATTACACTATTCATGCCTATAAGACAATTACGACCTAAGTTAGCTCCATGGATAATAGCACCATGACCTACATGTGAGCCTTCTTTTAAAAAAATTGTTTTTCCAGGAAACATATGTACGGTGCAATTTTCTTGAACATTAACTCCATCCTCTAAAATAATTTCACCCCAATCACCACGGATTGCGGCTCCTGGTCCTACATAACAATTTTTGCCTATTACAACATTCCCTGTAACCGCTGCTAGAGGATGAACAAAGCTACTTTCGTGAACTACAGGAATATGTCCTTTAAAACTGTAAAACATTTATTTAAATTTCTTTAGGGTCTCTTTTGTAAATTCAGATAAAACTAGACGCCCACTAATGGAAGCTCGTTCAGCTAACAAACGATCCCAGTTTTCAGTACCCGTCCAAAATACTTTTTTCATTTCCATCATAGCTTCAGGATTGTAGGTACATAATTTTGTTGCAAAAGTTAGAATAGCAGTATCTAATTCGTCTATGGTTTCGTATACTTGAGAAAAGAGTCCTTTTTGTTTTGCCCATTCAGCACTATAAAAAGAATTTGCATCCATCGCTATTTGTGACATAGCACTTAGACCTAGTTTTCGCTGGACTGCTGGTCCAACTACAAAAGGGCCAATTCCAACGTTTAATTCACTCAACTTGATGGCTGCGAATTTGGTAGCCATACAGTAATCTGTAGCTGCGGCAATTCCAACGCCACCTCCTACAGTCTTTCCTTGAATTCTTCCAATAATAAATTTAGGACATTTACGCATTTCATTAATTACATTTGCAAAACCAGAAAAGAAAGCTTTTCCAGCAGCCGAATCGTTGATTGTAGTCAATTCCTCAAAACTTGCTCCAGCACAAAAAGTGCGGTGACCTCCACTTTTCAAAATAATAACTTTTATGGTGTTATCCTGTCCCGCTTCCTTGATTTTATTGGCGAGTTTTGTAAGTATTTTTCCAGGTAAGCTATTGTGAGTTGGGTGAAAAAACTCGATCGTAGCAATACCTTTATTGATTGTATTGTGAACGTATGCTTCCATATTATAATAATCCAAATTGTTTAAAATGATGATTTAAATGTTTCCGTTCTAATAGATACCATTCGTATTTCTCTAAATGACCAAAAACAACATTTTTAACGATAGCCTTCGGATTTTCTTTGTAGAAATCTAAATACGCATTTCTTGCTTCCAATAATTTAGTTTTTGCCATCGACAGGGTTTCGTGTTTTAATACCTCTAACTGTCCTTTCTTGTGTAAAGGAAAATTAAAATCAATAGGCATTGATTTATAGTTGTATAACGATTCTTGTACTTTTTCAATATGATTTTTTGGAGTAGCAATTTCAAAATCTTGAATCTCAGAAGATGCAATTCGATAGGTATGCTCCAAGTGTTCAACCATATGTTGAGGGGTCATAATTCCCCATGAAGGTTTCGAATTTTCATCTAATTTTGATAAATACATTTCCATATTATCAGTAGTAATTTCAGTAAAAACCTCTTGTTTTTTTTGAACCATTGTCAAAATTGTTGCAATCGCTACTAGTTCGTCATCCTGGTCAAAAACTTCTACATACCATTTTACGATTCCACTAGGATGTTCTTTTCCTCTTGAATCTCGATCAATTTTTTGTTTGCATGTTAATCGAACATAAACTGTATCATTATGATAGATAGGTCTTAGAAAGCGACAATCTTCCAGTCCGTAATTTGCAGCTACAGGACCCTTATTTGGATAAACGAACAATCCCGCTGCTGCTGCTAATATAAAGTAGCCATGTGCTGTTCTTTTCTCAAAAATACTTCCATCGAGAGATGTGATATCAGTATGCGCATAAAAATGATCCCAAGTTAGGTTAGCAAAGTTGACAATATCACCGTCTGTAATGGTTCTTTTATGAGTTTTAAGCGACATTCCAGGCTCCAAATCTTCCCAATGATATGCAAATGGATGTTGATCGATTTCTTTATAAGCCCCTTTTGGCTGATATATCCCTGTTACTTCTGTTAATGTTGTTGGAGAGCCCTGAATGGCACATCGTTGTAAATAATGTTTTACTCCTCTCATTCCTCCCATTTCTTCACCCCCTCCAGCTCTTCCCGGACCTCCATGTACTAGCGTAGGTAGTGGGGAGCCATGACCCGTACTCTCTTTTGCATTTTCGCGATTTAAAACCAATATTCTTCCATGGTGCGTAGCTGCTTCTACTACATATTCCTTTGCTGTCAAATCATTATTTGTGATGATAGAGGATACTAAAGAACCTTTCCCAAGGTGAGCTAGGCGAATAGCTTCATCTAAAGTTTTATAGGGCATTAAAGTGCTTACAGGACCAAAAGCTTCAATTTCGTGTATGGCGGTATTTTTGAATGGCTGATCTTCTCTTAATAAAATTGGAGCTAAAAAAGCACCATCCTTGGCACTTGCCCCTAACGTGGTTACCTCCTCTAAATTGCCATAAACCAATTGAGCTGTTTTTCTTAACTCTCCAACCCGTTCTTTTACTTCTTGAACTTGATCTTTACTAACCAAAGCTCCCATCCTAACCTCTTTAAGTCTTGGATCACCAATGGTTACTTTTTCTAATTGTTGCCCAAGTGCTATTTGAACATCTTCCATCAATTTTTCAGGAACAATAATTCTTCGAATAGCGGTACATTTTTGACCGCATTTTACAGTCATTTCTTTTCTAACTTCTTTTATAAAAATATCAAATTCAGGAGTACCGGGGACGGCATCTTCTCCTAAAACACAAGAGTTTAACGAATCTGCTTCCATATTAAAAGGAACCGATTCATTGATAACTTTTGGATGTGCTTTTAGCATTCTACCCGTATCAGCAGAACCTGTAAAAGTAACTACATCCTGCGACTCAATAGCATCTAAAATTGTTCTGGCAGAACCTGAAATTAATTGCAGAGAACCCTCTGGTAGTATATTGGAGGCTATTATTTCTCTGACTACTGCTTCTGTCAAAAAGGAAGTATTGGTTGCAGGTTTTACCACTGCAGGTACTCCTGCCATCCAGTTTACTGCACACTTCTCTAGCATACCCCAAACAGGAAAATTAAACGCATTAATATGAATGGCAACCCCTCTTTTAGGAACTAAAATGTGGTGGGCCATAAAACGTCCACCTCTTGACAAATCAATAGGATCCCCTTCTACATGATAAGACTGGTTTGGGAAAAGCTTTCGTAGAGAAGCATTTGCGAATAAATTACCAAAACCCCCTTCAATATCTATCCAACTATCAATTTTAGTTGCTCCTGTTCGAAAACTAAGATCGTAAAAATGCTGTTTCTTTTTTATTAGATGAAATGCTAATTTTTTTAGCATATTCCCACGTTCTTGAAATGTCATTTTACGTAAAGCCTCTCCTTTAACTCTCCCGTAATGGAGCACTTCTGAAAAGTTAAATCCTGAAGTGTCTGATAGTGCAACAATCTCACCAGTAACAGCATCTTTCATTGGAATTCCTTCGCCTGAACCAAAACACCATTGACCATTAATATAACTTTCTAGTTTTTTCATAATCCAGTTTATTTTATATTTTCAATAACCGCGGCATATCCTTGACCTACTCCAATACACATAGTTATCAATGCGTATTTTTTATTTTTTTCTTTCAATTCTAGTGCAGCAGAATAAGTAATTCTTGCACCGGTGACTCCAAGTGG
>ENA-UZWY01002748-UZWY01002748.1-metagenome-genome-assembly--contig:-Day-2--50m-contig-2748_pt2 | contig 20490 bp, 25 predicted proteins | sample MGYA00260341_ERZ794901 | MGnify/ENA metagenome assembly ERZ794901 | reverse complement strand
CTCCAACAAGTTACAATCAACAAAATTGGAGATTTGTAATTGCAACTGATCAAAATGTTAAAGAAAAAATTTCAGTTGCAGCAAGAGGTCAAGCTCAACCAAAAGATGGGTCTCTTGTAGTTATTTTATGTGGTGATATGGATGCATGGAAAACTGAACCTTTACGATATTGGAAGAATCATCCCTCTGAAAAACAAGAGATGGTAAAAAGTGCTCTTGGTAGAAAATATGATGATAACCCACAAAATATTCGAGATGAGGCTATTAGATCTTGTGGTATGGCAGCTCAAACAATAATGCTTGCAGCTAGACAGATGGGGCTTGACTCTTGTCCGATGGTTGGATTTGAATACGATGAACTGGCCAATTTAGTTAATCTACCAAAAAATCACATGATTGTGATGATGGTAGTAGTTGGAAAACGAGCAGAAGATGCAGCACAACGTGGTGGTCAATTACATTTGGATGAAGTAGTCTTTGAGAATAACTTCTAACTAATTATGAAATTAAATTTTGAAATGTATACGCTTAAGTTTAGAATTTTTATGGACAAATCATAATGGATAAACGAGATGGTTTGGTTTTAGCAGGAATTTTGACTGCTGGTACAATTGCAGTATCTTTAATGGCACTAGTTGCAAATGGTATAATTGATCATCCATTTTTGGGTCTTTGAAATTTTGTCAATTTAACTAAAACTGTGTTTGATTTTTCTTTATGAAAATTTAGATCAAATAATTGATGAGAGAAGAAAAGAAAAATTAGAAATTTTTCTAAAATTCTATAATGGATCCTGCTGAAATGGTGTATTTTTGATTTTGTTGTTCTCCATGAACATCATACCATGCGATATTCAAATTCACTTTATTTCTAAGTGCAGATTCTACTGTGATGCAACTTGCTTGTCTTAATCTGTCTTGAATTGGTTTTTCTTGAACTATGTTTTCTATTATTTGATTTTCCATATGTTGTAACTAATAGTAATGATTTAGCAACCTGAGTAAAAATTAATTTTTGATCGCTTGATCAATTTTGACTAACATAGAACTTTGTTGAAATTATTGGAGATTGTGGTGATGAATACCGATAGAGTCAAACTTATCTAAATCAAAGGCGAATTATTAACCGTGGTTTCAAAGGCTGTCGTTCTTGTAATGATTTTAGGCCTTGGAATTATTATGTATGCTATTACAATGTCTCAAGATGGCGGTATAGGTGATGTATCGCAAAATACTTCTGTTGTTACAACTGTAGTTCCAGACCCTGATCCTTCAAAAACTTGGATTGATAACATTGGAGACTTTTTTACGAAACTAGTTGGTGCGTGGGACAAATAGGTAAAACTATGTAATTTTTATGAACATTTGATTGGAGAATATGATGATTAAAGAAAATCCAAAAGATCTAGTCCCCACATTTTTTAATGATACTTCTAATTCATATGATGACATAGTACATTGGACTACTTTTGGAAAAGACTCTCTTTGGAAACATAAAATTCTAGAACAATTGTCAAATGAAAAAACAATTTTAGATCTTGCATGTGGAACTGGAATCCTTACAAAACAAATTGCAGAAAAATTACCTCAAGCAAAAATCACTGGTGTGGATATAACTAAGAACTATCTTGAAAAGGCAAAAGAAAAACTGATTTTGTACCCCAATGTCTCTTTTGTAAATAATGATGCTGAAAAACTTAATCTGGGGATGAAATTTGATTGTATTACTACATCATATCTACCAAAATATTGCACAGCTAAAATTTTGATTAAAAACTGTATTGAACATCTTACTGTAGATGGAAAAATTATTTTACATGATTTTACATATCCAAAAAATAAATTTGTAAGAAAAATGTGGAATTTTTATTTTAAACTACTTTATTTTATTGGATTTTTTATTCCTAATTGGAAAAACGTATTTGTTGACTTACCTTCTCTAATCAGAACAACAAATTGGGTTAAAGAATATGAAGATACTATGAGAGATTATGGAATGAAAATACACAAACAAGATTTGACATGTGGTACTTCAACTATAATTGTCGGGACTAAGATTCCCTAATCTTATTTCTTCAATAATGGTAAACCATACCATTTCATTATGAATAATTTGATATTCTCTTGATGCTCTATCTTTTTCTTGATTTAATGATAAAATTTTTCTCGTAGCTTTGATATTATTCATGTTGAGAATTGTTCCAATTCCTTGTTTTTTTCTTAAAAGTTCTGCCATCATAAATTCAGGTAATACCATAGAATCAAATTCCACATTGGCATTTATCACTGGAAATCCTTGTGCAGTTATTGAGACCTTTCTCACAAATTGGTCTGAATGAATTGTATTTTGTTCTATAACTTCTAATTTAATATTGCAGTTTAGAACTTCTCCTAGGATAATTACAACCTGACCTACCGGAGCATCTAATATTTTATTTAACAAATCTTCAGTTTTATTCAATATTTTGTTATTTTGTTTAAATGAATTAAAGATGACTCAAAACAAAAAATAAAATTGTCCCAATTACTACCCCAGAGCTTACAATTTTGAGAATTGTTTCTTTTTTATAATATGTTTCAAAATTTGCATTTTGTTGTTTTAGAATTTTATATTTTCTTGATGTGATGATCAAGAGATAACTTGCAAAACCTGCAATTGCCGCTAAAATTATAGTTTCAATTGATATTGAATTTGATTGAATTGCGGCACCTGCAAAAACAGGCATAACTCCCCATGATATTACAAATGATGCATTGTTGTGAAATTTACCATTAAATAATTCAAGATTATATGCAAAAAGAAAAAATCCCTCGATTATTCCTATTGGAAATAATAACCATGAATCTAAAAATGCATAATACAACCCGATTGAAAAAGATATGATTAATGAAATAATTGATACTAGCCAAATTTTTGTGTGAGATATTTGTCCCCAAGGCTTTTTTTTACTTCCTAATGCATCAAGACAATGTGCTGATATTCCAATTGCAAAAAAATAGAGTAAACCAATAGCTATTAATCGATTAAGATCAAATTCTACTGAAAGCGAACCCCATATTGCAAATGATATTACCATTCCAGTATACGGTAAAAATAAAATTCCTATTGTCAATCTAAAATTTCTAGAACCAAATTTTGGAACAAACCATTCTGATAATCTATCACTTTCCATTATTTTTTAATAACAAAATTACCTTAAATGATTTTAAATTACAATCTGTTAGAAAATTTAGCCTCAATTAAAATCTGAAATGAACAACTTTTGTGAAAATTCATTTATTTTTAAAATTTCATTCAATCAAAATTGCAGGTTTGAATGGTCTTGCATGTCTTGCCTTTCCTTTGGGATCATAGATGCCCTCATCTGATGTAGAATACACTTGAATATCTATACCAAATTCTTTTCTTCCAATACTTACTAATTCTGAAGATAAGAATTCTTTTTCATTAAATTCTGTAGATTTTAATTTCATTACTTTGATCTCTTCAGATTCTGAATGCAAATCTTTGATTGTTTTTTGAACAAAATCTGGTATCTTTTTAGCATCAGTAGTTTGAGGATCTGCAATTAGTTCTTTCATTACAACTCCCATGTTATTTTGACCTCCAACCATTATGCTGAGCATCTTGCGATAAATTTTGGATTTTATCTCATCTGAATTTACATAAAGTACAATCTTTTTTGGTGTAATTTTTGTTACTTTGAGAATATTTGCAATATCTTCTATTGTTGATTTTAGTAATTCTTCGGATTGAATTGCAGTTACATCTACATTTTCTTTAGAATATTCCGGCCAAGATGATTTTGAAACTAGTTCCACATTTCCTAATTTTTCCCACATCTCTTCTGCAATATGCGGTGCAAATGGGGATAGCATTGCAACTCGAGCTGAATTTATCTGGTGTAATATTCCTGAATTATCTTCTCTTTCTTTTGCTTGTACTCTTTTTGCATACCAATTCAAATCTGTTTCAAATGTAAACAAGATGTCATGAAGGGCCTCCCGTAATCTCATCTTTTCTATTGCTCCAGTAATTTCTGCAATCTTGTTTTGAGTTTTAGATAAAATCCATTTATCTTCGGCTTCCAATTTTCCAATTTGATTACTTTTGAGCCTAGAGCATTCCTCAAGAAGTGATTCTAATTTACTCTGGATACCTGAGACTGATTCCATGTTAAAATCAGCGTCTTGTAGTAGTTCTGCTGATGATATAATTGCCAATCTAATTGGATCTGCCCCATGATCTTTGATTGCAGTTCGTAATGGAATGATATTTCCCATGCTTTTTGACATTTTTGCTCCATCCATCATCACACTACCATTGACAACAATTTCTTGTGGCCACAATTTTTTCTCAAAGATTGCAACATGATTTAATACAAAAAATGACAAGTGATTTTGAACTAGGTCTCTACCGGAATGTCGTGAATCAACTGGGTAGAAATAGTTGAATTCTTTTTTCATCATTTCTATGATATCTTCAGAAAGATTTGATGTACTTGCAGCTAAGCTCACATTTCCTTTGTCTAACAAAATATAATCAAAAAATTCTCGAGTTAAATTATCTGGAGTTACAGTTCCATCATTTACAAATCGTGAAATGGTATAGTATGCCATGTAAATGACACTATCTGATAATGATTCTACAATCCAATCATGATCCCATGGAAGTTTGGTTCCCAATCCTTGTTGTCTTGCACAAGCTCGCTCATGCAACCAATCAATTACTTCCTTGAATTCAGTTCTTATGTTGTTTGGTAGAATATTCATCCCATCAAAACAATTACGAGTTAGTTCTTTCCATTCTTCATCACCATAATTCAAAAACCATTGATTGTTCAATATTTTTACAACACATTCTGCACCACATCTACATCGAACTGGAGCATTTTCCAGAATTGGGAATTTTTCTAGGTGATTATTTTCTTCTAACCATACTCTAATTTTTTCTCGTCCAAACTGTACTTTCTCATTGTTGAATTTATCACATTTTTCATTTAGTTTTCCATCTGTGAATTCTTTGAGATACAACTCTTTTGTTGCTTCTTCTAATTTTTCATCTGATTGGTTATTGACTCCTAATTTTTCACAAATTTCTTTTGCAGGATATTCTCCATATCCTTCAGTTACTATAATTGGAATAGGTTCAATTTTTGAGGCTAATTCATGATTACTGACCTTCAAATCCGTCAATGCTTGGTAGTCTTTTGGAGCATGTGCAGGCACTGACATTACTAAACCTGTACCCATGCTAGGCTCTACAAACTCAGCTGGCAATATTGGAATTTCTCGTCCATCGTGATTTTTGGCATATTTCCCAATGATTTGGTTTCCTGGGATCTCCCCAATTATTGAAACCTCTTTTTCAAAGAATTCAATTTTCTTTGCACATGCCTCAGAAACAATCCATGTTTCATTATCTACTGAAACTTTTTTGTAAATGGTATTTGGATTGACCCACAAGTTTGTAATCCCAAAAATTGTTTCAGGTCGTAGTGTTGTTACTGGAAAAATAAACTCATCTAATACAAATTTGATAAGGAAATTCTTATCATCAATCTTTGGTTCCACATCTCCCATTGTATCATGTTGTGATACTGGGTTTTGATCAACTGGACACCATCCAACTGGGTGACTTCCTTGAATGATTTTATTATTTTCTTTGAGTGTTGTAATTTGCCACTCAATAAATTTTTGATAACCTGGAACTATTGTTGTAAATTCTCTTCTCCAATCAATGGAATAGCCCATCTCGATCATTCCTGCTTTGATTTCTTCATGGAAATAATCTGCAATTTTAATTGGTTCAACAAAGGTTTTGATGTCTTCTTCTGGTACGTGGTATACATTTCTTAATCCATCTAGAATTTCTTTTTCTCCAGCTTGAATTCTTTTTGCCATTCCTAAAACTGGTGTTCCAGTATAGTGGAATCCCATTGGAAACAATACATTGAATCCATTCATTCGATAAAATCTTGAATGAACGTCAGCTAGTGTGTATGTTCTTCCATGTCCGATATGTTGTGGTGAATTTGGATATGGATAAGCTACTGTGATGAATTTTTTTGGTTTATCATTTGGATTAGTTTCAAAATCTTTAGATTCATCCCATTTACTTCGCCATTTGTTTTCAATTTCATTCCAATTAATTTCCATAATTCTTCATCCTAAAATCATTGATTTTGCTTTAGTTATTGCCTCGTCTTTTTTAGATGTGTCTTTTCCTCCACCTTGAGCAAATTTGGCATCTCCGCCACCAGAACCGCCCAAAATTGATGCTATTTCCTTGGCAATTTGGCCTGCATTTACGCCTGATTGCTCTCCCGCAAACACCATTACACGTACAGTTGGACCAGCCTCAAAAATTCCACAAAATGCTGCGTTGTCATCTTTTGCCACCAATTTCTTGCCAAAGTTCTGGTGGAAATAATCATCATAATTTTCACTTGCCGTAAAGCAAAGTTTGTTTTTAATACTAATTTCATCTGATTCTACTGATTCCCCTGAGAGGATCTTTTCTAAAAGTACTGGAATTTTTTCTCTTGCATTTTGTTTGTTTTGTTCTCTTTGTTTTTCTATTTGCTCTTTTGCAACTGCTTCTTCTTCTTTTCTTTTGGATTCAGCTTCTTGTTGTTTAACATAATCAAATGCATTTGGTCCTGATACAAACTCTAAACGGACTACGCCATCTTGAATTCTTTTAGTCTTTGTAATTTTTATTAATTCAATATCTCCTGTTTTTTTGACATGAGTTCCACCACAAGCTTCAATATCTTTGTCTTCAATTGATACGATCCTAACTGATTTTACTGGAACAACACCTCCTTGGTAAATTCTAAACCCGTACTTTTGTTCTGCAGTTCCTCTGTCAAAATATTCAATAGTTACAGGATAGTTATCTTTTACCATCTTGTTTGCAGTATCTTCAATTTGTTTTACTTGCTCATCATTAAGTGATGAGTGATGTGTAATGTCTAATCTAGCATGATCATCTTCTTTGAATGCTGAATGTTGCCAAACCCATGAACCTAAAACATTTCGAGCTGATGTGTTGATAATGTGAGTACTGGTGTGATTCTTTGTAATGTTGGAACGTCTTGTTACATCTACTTTACATTGAACAGTTTCTCCTTCCTTTGGAACTCCTCCTTCGAGTTTGTGAACTATAATGTCTGCATGTTTATCCACATCAATTACATTAAATCCTGCAATGCTTCCATGGTCTGGCTCTTGTCCTCCACCTCGAGCGTAAAATGATGTTCTATCAAGTACTACTTGATCATCAAATACTTTGAGAACTTTCGCTTCAAACTCCATTGGGTCTTCTTTGTAAAATAGAGTATCCGTTTCTGGTAGCTGTTCTAATGGTAGTTCTGTAATCGCCTTTTTCTTTTCAGATTGATGTAAATCCGATAATTTGGAATAAAATGATGATGGGATTTCAGCAATTGCGTCAACTTCCTTGAGGTATTCGGGAGTGATTCCATCTGATTCGTAAAATGTAATGAGTTCGTCAACTGATGGTACTCCTTTCTCACGAATCTTATCTGCCTTTTTCTTCATGTGAACCTTTGACTCTTCATATCTTGTTGACTCTATTTTGAGAATTTTTTTGACATCTTCTCTTTTCTCATCTAGTTCTGGATAGGTATCTTTGAGATAATCAATATGCGAATCAATCAAATCATCAATGTCTAGCTTGAGATTGAGCTTGCTAACTGTTGCATTGATTCTTCTTAACATCATTCTTAGATTGTATCCTCCACCAACATTACTTGGAAGTGCACCATCAGTAATTGCAAAAATCAAAGTACGTAAATGATCTGCAATTAGATACATTCCTTCTAGTGGAGTAATCATCTTGTTTAGATGATTATCAGTCACTCCTGCTGTTTTGATTGCATGACGTCTAACATCATTGAGGTCATCAAAATTGTCAAGTGCTTTTGCAATTTCTGTAAAGTATTTTCTTAAAATTTCTGAATCTGAATCGATTCCAATTGTGTTAAATAATTTTTCATTAACTGGACCAAAACAACAATCGTATGCAGTAGCTGTTCCCATCGTAATCCATGCAAATCGTTCAAGACCTGCGCCCATGTCAATTACTCTCTGGTCAAGTGTTGTGTGTTGTCCTAATTCGCCTTGGAATTCGGTAAATACTGCATTTCCAAGTTCTAATCCTCTTACAAAGTATTCTAGTGATGGTCCAAATGAACCTCCTCCTGCCCATACATCTTCAACAAAAACTACTTCTTCTTTTTTAATCCCAAATTGATCAGTAAGTAATCTGTAATCCAAATCAACACATTCATCTTTCCAATATCCTTGATTATTTGGAACACTATGTTGTCCAATCATACAAAAACTTGAAAAATGTCTACCTGTTACCCCTACATTTTCTAAATCCTTGAAACGTAAACAAGTTTGTGGAACTACAAGTGGGTTTGCAGGAAACTCAAAGACAACTTTGGAACCCATTACTCTTTGAAAGTCAACTATTGATGCAATTGTAAAGTACAGGTCATCACGCCATCGACATACGACAGGATATCTACTTACTGATGTATGATTATTTTTCACGAAAAATTCTTCGACTTGTTTCCAAGCTTGAGTATAGTCAAATCGTTTTGTAGTTGGTGGTTCTCCAATGAATGAATAAGTGTCAGTTCCATCATCAGGACATAACTCTCGTCCTGCATCCAAAGTCCAAAAGAATCGACCACACTTAGAACATGACTTTCTAACAAACCCTTGTTCTTGAAATAATTTAACATTGTAGTATTTGTTAGGATCTGATGAAAACTCCTTTAGAATCTGGTTTTTGTCCAATGTTGTGACTGTGATTCCCCGATATTAAGAATTGTCGATAAATGATACATTAAATACAATATACAATTTAGTAAATTCATGTTTGGGAAAAAACCAGAACTCAAAGAAGGGACATATGTTTTTTCTACTAAAAAGAATGGAGAGTATAATGATTTTATTTTTGGTGCAATAACTGGAATTGATGGTAAAAAAGTAGGAATTACTGGCGTTATTGTTAATCCTGTTGGTCTCAAAAACAAACTAGCACAAGGAAAAACAGGTGAACGCTCTCGAGAAATTTTAGAAAATCCTACCCCTGACAATGTTGTATTGGCTTTGGTGTATAGGGTTGAACATGAAAATTATTCTGGCATTATTGATCTTGACTCAGATAAATGCGATCTAATCCCTCCAAAAGTCTTTGAAATGCTTGATGGCTGGATTCGTGAATCTCTTCCTGAGTTTATTAATGCAGTTTTGTCGTTACCCCTAGGAAATGATAGAGATGATGCTAAACGAGTTTTAAAACACCGTATGGATACTCTGGCAAACAAAAATCTGAAAAGAACTCTTTATTCCATTTGTAGAAGTCTAAAAATTCTAAACTAGAAATTTGAATTTCTAGGCATAATTTCTCTATAGTTTTATATTATGCCCTAAGAAAATCTTGGTACAATGGAATATGTTTACGCTGCTTTACTTCTTCACAAGCTAGAAAAAGAAGTTAACGAGGCAAACCTCACATCAGTTGTTAAAGCATCTGGTGCTGAAGTTAACGATGCCCAAGTTAAATCACTAGTAGCAGCACTAGCCGATGTAAATATTGATGATGCAGTTAAAGCCGCACCTGTAGCAGTTGCAGCCGCAGCAGCACCAGCAGCAGATGCACCAGCCGGTGGTGAAGCAAAAGAAGAAAAGAAAGAAGAACCTAAGAACGAAGAAGCAGCCATGGAAGGACTGTCTTCACTATTTGGTTAGAAAACTTTACTTTTTTCAATTTAATTTTGATCTTTATTTTTATCAATCTTAATTAGCACTGCTGTTCACTTTTTATTGATTGGTTGATTTTTCATTTCCTGTAGATGGCTTTATCAGCATTTTAGATTATTTAGGAACTGTTGCTTTTGCAATTACTGGTGCATCCAAAGCAATTGCACACAAAGCTGATATTTTTGGAATTATAGTTTTAGCTACTGTTGTGGGTGTTGCAGGTGGTATTACTCGTGATGTTGTATTTGGGCGATTTCCAACTGCATTTTCTGATCCAATCTATGTTTGTTTAACTGCAATAACTGGAATTGTGATGTTCTTTTTATTTTCATATCTGAAAAAAAAGATGAACATTTGGTTAGTATTTGATGCAATTGGATTGGGTGTGTTTTCAATTATTGGTGCATCCATTGCATATCAAATAGTTGGAATGGATTTCCTTCCGATGTTATTTGGTGGAATGATAACTGCAATTGGTGGTGGAATACTACGTGATGTATTTGTCAGAGAGATTCCAATTGTTTTTGTTAAAGAAGTGTATGCAGTAGCCAGCATTATTGGAATAGTAACTTTCTACATTGTTTTATCAACTGTTGGAGATATTCAAATAGCATCAATTATTGGAATAATTACCGCTACTGGCATTAGATTATTAGCAATGAAGTATAATTGGAATCTTCCAAGAGTTCGTGAAACTTGAAAAATTTTTTTAAACAATATTTGCACTAAACTCTATTTTGTGAGCCATACTGTACATGGCTAGTTCCTGCTATCTTTGAAATTTCTTGTAGTTTTTAATAATGAAAAATGAATTCAAACTTGACTAAATGAAATTTTATCTAAATTAGAAAATTGAGTTTATGCTGGTGTGTAGTCTTTTGCTTGACCTGCAACACCTTTTGCTTGAGCGTCTGCTTTTTGTAAAATTTGCTCTTTGGTTTCATCAGTCATAAATCCTGATTCAATAGATACTGAACGTGCAGATTGTGCTGCCTTGGAAAGAATTTGTGAGACGTTATCTGCAGTAATGTATGCTGCCTCGATTGATAGAGATACTGCTTCTTGGTGTGCTTGGGCAAATTCATTTCTAATCTTCTCAACATCGATAACCATTTCAGTTTCTGAATATTTTAGTCCGTCTTCTAATGCTGAGTAAAGTGAAATTCCTGCTTCTACTGGTTTGATATCTAATTTTCCTAATAGTGCTGCTAATTTTTCATTGATAATTCCTCCTGCTTCTACTGGTGTACTGTCTTTAGCAATCCAAATTGTTCCTTGGTCGATTTTTGTTGGAATTCCTGCATCTTTGAATTCTGTGAGCATTGGTCCAGGAGCAATTCCTGTATTTTTTGCAGGAACTACGACATCAACACTTGCAACATCTCCGCCTCTTGCTGCCATCATGATTTTATTTTTTGAAAGTAAAACATTTAGCTTGAATGGTGACATGTCTGTAAACATGAACATTATTTGTCCTTTTAATTCTCCAACCATGTCTTTAATTCCTGGAATGTCTAATTGTTCTAGTGCTCTTTGTGCAACTTTGTCTTTGACACTTACAAACTCTACTTGACCTTTGAGAGTTTTTCTTAATGGTAAAATTTGTGTTGAACGAACTTTGGTCATTTTGATAATTGCCATTACTTTGTATTTTTTTGGAAATTCTTGTAATTGCTCAAACATTTGGGCTTTTCTTTTAGGATAAGTGGTTCTATTTTCATGCATGTTTCTTCTTAACCTCTTGCATGTTTCTTCTTAATTTCTTGCACTTGTTTAATTGGTTTACCCATTGTAGTTTTTAGTAAAATTCTTTTTACATTTTTTTCACCGTTTGGTAATTTCTTTTCAATTGCACTAAGAACTGCATGTGCGTTAATTGCTAAATCATTATCATCCATTGTCATATCTCCAATTTTACATGCAACAGAAAGTGATGCTCTTGTTCTAACTTTGATTGATGATCTAAATCTTGCCAAAAATGCATCAATTGGTGCATTAAATGGAACTGGTGTTGGCATTTTTCCTCTAGGGCCTAAAAGTTGACCTAAAGTTTTACCGACAAGTGGCATTACTTGAGTGTCTGCCAAAAAGAAATCATATTTGTTAATGAATTTTCTAGATTCTCTTTTGTTAGTTGCAAATTTATCTAATTCTTCAGTACCGATTACAGAATCTGCATTTGCAGCTTTTGCCTTTAATCCCATATCTCCTGTGGCCATGACACAAACAGTTGCAGGTGAACTAGTTTTCGGAAGTTGAACTACTTCGTTGAGGGCAAATCCTTTCTTTACATCAATATCTTTGAAATTAACGATCAATTCTATTGATTGCTTGAATTTCCTCTCTTTTGTTGAAGTTTTTGCTTCTTTTACCATTTCAGCGAATTGTGCCTCTGTAATCATTATGAACAATTTCTAGAAAGCCTACTTAAAATCGTTTAGTGACTGAAATTATAACAGATAATTTATTTTAAAAAATTACATTTTTTGTACAAATTAGTTGCAAATTTGATCTAAATTCTTGTTAAAGCCTACATATATTAAATCAAAATCTTAAATTTTGAACGAAGTGCACCGATTCGATGAACTTGATATGAAATTACTTTACGAGTTAACAAATGATGGATCTATTTCTGTTCCTATATTATCTAAAAAACTAGACATCAACGCTTCAGTTCTTTATAGTCGAATTAAGAGATTATTGAAGAAAAAACTAATCAAAAAATTTACTATTGACATTGATGATTCTCTATTGGGAATTGGAGTTAAAGCTACAGTTGGAATTAACAGAGATCCAAAATTCAAAGAATCTATTCATAAAAAATTCCTAGAAACCAAAGAAGTTGTATCCATTTCAGAAATCACTGGTAGATTTGATATAATGATTAAAGTATATGCTAAAAATTTGGAATCTCTTCATAATGTAGTAATTGAAAAAATTGGAAAAATTGAAGGTATTCAAAATACTGAAACCTTTGTAGAACTACAAAAAACCGATAAAGAACCCGTTTATCTCATTGATTAATTATTAGAATTTCGTTAATATTTTTCAAAAGTGATCTAACAAAATTGTATATGATTTAGAAAAATAATTTTAAAAATAATTTTTTATTGGAATTTTTCGTCCCATTTACCTTCATTGATTTCGGCAGTCATTTCTTTAGGTGTTTTTCCTTCTACTTTAACTCCTAATGCCACACATGTACCGATAATGGTTTTTGCAACTGATTTCAATGATGAAGCATAAGATTTGTCAAGTTTAGTATTTGCAACTTTTACAATTGAATCAATTGTAACATCTCCTACCCATTCGGTTCCTGATGTGCCGGATCCTTTTTGAATTCCTGCTTCTTTCATGATTAATGCTGCAGCAGATGGAATGCCAATTTCAATTTCGTATTTTTTTGTATCACTATCAACAATTACTGTTACTGGAACTTTCATTCCCTCAAAGTCTTTGGTCTTTTCATTAATTGATTTAATGACTTCCATGATATTGACACCGAGTGGACCTAGTGCTGGACCTAATGGTGGGCCTGCTGATGCTCCTCCTCCGGTTACAAGTGATGATATTTTTTGTTCTCCCATTATTTATTCAACTCAAAATGAAAATTTAATCCTTCCTAAGCCTCACTCGAGAGTTTTAGATAGTTTGCGTCAACTGTTACTGGTAATTGGTAAGCTGCATCCAATAAAACAACTGTAGCCTCTTCTTTGTCTGTATCAATTCTAGTGATTGTTGCTTTCATTCCCTTGAATGGACCTCCTGTAATTTCTATAACATTATCTACTGCTAATTGTGAAACTGTTGATTTTTTGATTAGATATCCTTCGATATCTTTGAATTCTAATTCTCCTCTTAATTGACCACGAATGTGTCTGACCCCTTCAACTGCCATGTATGCATCACTTGGATTGATTGCTTCAATTACCACATATCCTTTAAGCCCATCAACAAGTAAAACTGACTGAATGTTAATTTGATTGGCATTGGCTTTAGCTTCTAATAATCTCATTACCACTTTTTCTTGACCTCCTGTGGTTCTAATTGCAAACAAATGTGATTTAATTTCTTCAGACAATTTTATCTACCAAATGTAACTACTGAAAAGACAAACTGTATGATAAATCCAATAGTACCTACACCCATAATTCCCATTACTACTAATCTGAAATGTTGTTGATACTCATCTCTATCAGGTTTTTTGGCCATTTTCATAGTATTGACCATATTCCTCAAAGTCAGCCTAGGGTTCATTGGTGGAAATTAATAAGGTGTCCTTATATTCCTTATCTCGTGGAACTCCTAATTGCATATCGAGATGACCCTGCAGGTCACAATATGGCAAAATTTCTTTCTAAAAATATGACTAAAGATGGTGATGTTTTCCGCGGAGAATTTTATGATCTAATAATTATTTCATCTCCTGCCATTTCTGCTGATTGGTTAGATGAAAAATATGATTATGACGGATTTGTATTTTTATCAAAACATGCTGCAGAATCTGGAGTATTAGCTTTGACTTGTCATAGTACTGGAAATTTTTCTGAGGCAAAATTTGGTGGAAATGACAGACAAGTTGCAATACCTCACCCTGATCTACAAAAAGCATATCTTCAAACTTTAATAAAAAATCAAGATCAATTTTTAGAATTCCAGATCACTATAGAAGCAACACATCATGGCCCAACTGCTCTGAAAAAACCCTCTATCTTTATTGAAATTGGAACTACTGAAAAACAATGGACTGATGTATCTTTGTGTAATTCAGTTGCATCTCTGGTTCATAAAGTACTATCTGAATCCATTGAAAAAAATTCTGTAGCAATATGTTTTGGTGGAACTCATTACCCTTCAAAATTCACTAAGGAGTTACTTGAAGGAAAATATGCCCTTGGAACTGTAATTCCAAAACATGCACTAGATTATTTAGATGATGAATTATTTTCTCATATAATCTCTCAAAATAACATGGCTAAAACTGCACTTTTAGATTGGGCTGGATTAGGATCAAACAAATCCAAAGTAATTGATTTGCTTGAATCAACAGATCTTGAGGTCATCAAGCTTTGAATCTTGATGAAAAGATTTACAAAAAATTGCTACAAGTTCCAAAAGGTCAAATTACAACTTATGGTGAGTTGGCAAAATCTGTTGGATTAAAGAATGGTCAAAGAGCTGTTGGAAAAATGATGAACAAAAACCCATACCCTGTGATAATTCCTTGCCATAGAGTTGTAATGTCTACTGGTAAAATTGGTGGGTATGCATATGGAGAAAATGTTAAAACAAAGATGCTAAATGATGAAGGGATAGAAATTCAAAATGGTAAAATTATAGATTTGAAAAATAAAATTTATCGATTCTAATCTTTTCTCTTTTCTCTGATTTCATCCATCAAAGTTCTAAGATGTGCTTTGTTTCTAACTGTGTTACCGCCAACTTTTTTGTATAATGCCCAGAATTCTGGATTTGTCAAATCTTTTCTATCTTTAGCAATTTTTAGTAATCGTCTTAATGCTCGAACCTTTGCAACGTAAACTGTTTTCTTTCCTACTCTTGCACCTTTTCGACCTTGCTTGGAACCTTGAGTTGTACCTCTTTTATTTTTCTGAGCTTTTTTGGTTTGTGCTCTACCTCTTGATGTCCCAGTAAATGATTTGATTGTAATTGTATTTGCAGTAATTAGACTACGGATATTTTCTCTAGTAATTGCATCTGCAATATCTGTCAAGTGATCTGTATCAAATCTAATTCTGTGAACGCCAACTCCTGCAACTCGTGATGCGAGTCTTTTTTTAGCTTTAAGATTAACTACCACTTGCACTCACTCTTGCATTAAATATTTTGAACTTTTTCTCAATCGCTTTAACTACAATCTCTTTCCTTTTTTTAGCTCCAACACTATGCCCAAATCTAACACCGTCTTTTTTTGGATCTAGTTTTTCTAAATCTGTCATATTGTAAACTAAATTATCTGTAAATCCTGATGGGTGTAATCCTTTTGCAGCTTTTGGTCCACCATATCCTACTTTGACAAGACCTGGACGACCTCTGCTTTTTTGTTTTCTTTGATGATGATCAATTCCTTTTGGTTTTCTCCAGTTTGTTTGAAGTCTAACATAACGCCAACTTTCTGGTCTGACAAAGTCTGGATTGTGTTCTTTAACTTCTTGTCTCTTTGCAATCAGTTCTTTGTTGATCGTCATAAAATGAGTCTAGGATTTTGAAATAAATACGTTCCTAGACTCAAAAGAATTTCGAGAGAAGAAAGAGATAATAAGGAAATTCAAGGCGGATCGAAATATTCATGGACAAGTGTGAGATTAGAACTGATATTTTTGGTGGTAGATTCTATTGACTGAGATCATAGGCACTGCTACAACAGATAAATTTTCATCACAATTAACTGGATTTGGAATAAATCCCTCCAAAGTTCATAGAAATCTTACTGTTGAACAAATGGTCAGTTATGCAGTTGAGCGTAAAGAAGGTGTTGTTAATTCTACGGGCTCCCTTTCAGTCAATACTGGAAAATATACTGGACGTTCTCCTGATGATCGATTTATTGTATATGATGATAAAACTCATGATACCATTGACTGGGGAAAAATCAATCACCAATTCCCAAGTGGTAAATTTGAGAAAATTTTTGAAAAAATGAAAAACTTTGTTGATAACAAAGAACTTTTTGTTTTTGATGGTTTTGTAGGTGCTGATCCTGAAACTCGTTTACCAATTAGAGTGATAAATGATCATGTTTGGCAAAACATGTTTTCAAGTAATTTGTTTATTCGACCAAATGATCAAGAGTTAGAAAATCATGAACCTGAATTTACTATTTTATGTATTAATGACTTTGTTGCAGATCCAGAAATTGATGGAACAAGAACTGATGTTTTCATTCTAATTGATTTGACAAGAAAAATTGTTTTGATTGGAGGAACTGAGTATGCTGGAGAAATGAAAAAATCAATGTTTGGAATTATGAATTTCATATTACCTGATAGAAATATTTTCCCAATGCATTGTTCTGCAAATATTGGAGATGAAGGTGATACTGCACTTTTCTTTGGTTTATCTGGTACTGGCAAAACAACCCTTTCTGCAGATCCTAACCGAAAATTAATTGGTGATGATGAACATGGTTGGTCTGATAACGGAACTTTTAATTTTGAAGGTGGGTGTTATGCAAAATGTATTAACCTTAGTCAAGAAGCAGAACCAGAAATTTGGAATGCAATCAAACCTGGTGCCCTTTTAGAAAATGTTGTACTAAAAGACAACGTCCCAGATTATGATGATAATTCATTAACCGAAAATACTCGTGTGGGTTATCCATTAAATTACATTCCTGGAGCTGTAATCCCTAGTGTTGGTGGAAATCCAAAAGTCATTGTATTTCTTACTGCAGATGCATTAGGTGTTTTACCACCTGTTTCTAGATTAACAAAAGAAGGTGCAATGTATCACTTTATGTCTGGATATACTAGTAAATTGGCAGGAACTGAAAGAGGAATTAAAGAACCAAAGTCTGTATTTTCTCAGTGCTTTGGAGCACCATTCATGCCTAGACCTGCTTCAGTTTATGCAAAATTACTTGGAGAAAAAATTAACCAACACAATACTGTTGTTTATCTTGTAAACACTGGTTGGTCTGGCGGTCCATATGGTGTTGGTAAAAGAATCAAAATCAAATACAGTAGAGCAATGGTTACAGCAGCTCTTACTGGAGCACTTGATATTGTGAAATATCGCCATGATGACTTGTTTAATCTTGATATTCCAACTGAAGTTGAAGATGTGCCATCTGAGATTTTAGATCCAAAACATACTTGGATTGACAAAGATTCGTATGATCTTTCAGCAAAAAAACTTGCTCAAATGTTTGTTGAAAACTTTAAGAAATTTGAAAATGTTTCATCTGAAATAGTTGATGCAGGTCCAAATTATTCTCCTTAAGTTTATCTCCTTTTTACTAATCCGATAATTCCTACTATTATTACAATTCCTGCAATTAATCCAATTTGTTTTTCAGGAATATCTATTTTTAATCCCTCATTGTTATCTGAAAGTGTAGAAATTTTGATTGTGTTGAATGCATTTGATGTGATTCCGTTAACTCTAATTTTTGCATCAATCCAATATTCTGCATTTTCATAAATTTCAATTGTTGAATTTTTTCCTGGTGTGATAGTTGTAGTGTCTGTTATTCCATTTTCACTATTAGTAACTGAAATTTTTGCAAAATTCCATTCTTCTGGATGATTAATTTCAAAGAATAACTTTTGATCCTGTTGATTAACAGAAACTGAACCTGGTGTATAGTGTAGTAAAAATGGAATTGTATATTTTGTATTTTCATGATTTATGATTAATCTTCCTTCATGCTCTCCAAAGTTTTCCTCATTCATTTTTCCCTTAATTTGTAAAATATCTCCTTCAAGAAAATATGAAAAATCGATAAAGTTTGGTCCTTCAAATATTACCTCTAATCCATCTGATGAACCCTCTCTAAGTCTTAATTCAAATTGTTTTGTAAATTCTAAATTATCTGTAGATACGCTTGCTACAAAATTTGGTGGTAAAATTATCAAATTTGCATTAAAGGCATTTCCGATATCCAGCCTCCCTGATCCTGCTTCTAAAATTGAGAATTCTTTTCCATAGGCATCAGAAACAGGCTCGGTAGTTGTCAGCAATAATGATTTAATCTCCTGGTGAGTAAGTTCTGGATTTTTTTGTAATAGTAATGCTGCAGCTCCGCTGACATGTGGTGCAGCATAACTTGTTCCACTTACTATATTGTGCCCTTCATTATTTTGAGTAGTGTTGATGTATGCCCCTGGGGCTACAATTTCTGGCTTGAGATAAAATGGTGAAACTGGACCTCTTGAACTAAAAGATGCCACATAATCTGGGTTATAAAATAAATTCATAGATGCAGTATTTTCATTTTTTATTGATTCGATTATTTCTAATCCTTCTTCCCTATCGATAGATACAACTGGAATTTGTGGAGTGTAATCTGACTCTACAAATTCATGAATCAATTCTCCTAGAAAAATCCCTGATTCATTATTATACACAATCAAAGCCTTTGCTCCTGCATCAGCTGAATTTTTTTCCTTTATTGAAAAATACAATAATTCTCCTTCTACATTACTTCCTCTTTCTACAATTAGTATTGAATTTTTAACATCATTTTTTTGTAAATCATCAGTTTTTCCATAACCTCCAAAAATTATTTTTCCACTGATTGGTTCATCTATTTGTAAAGAACCTACCATTGGCATTACTGTAAATGGTTTCCCATTAACTTCTAATGTTGCAACTAAACTTGAAGGTAGATTGTTGTATGTTGCACCAACTGTTACGGATCTTAAATTACTTCCCGGACTTCCAATTGTTTTAAAATCTGGACCATCATTTCCTGCTGCAGTAACCACAAAAATCCCTTTTTCTAATGCACGATTTACTGCACGGTCTATTTTGTAATCTGTTTTATTTTCTCCTAAACTAATATTGATAATATCTGCTTCATCTTCAATCGCTTTGTTAATTGCTCTGATGATAAATTCTGCTGAAACTCCTTCACCATCTTCAGAAACTTTGTATGCAAGAATTTTTGCTTTAGGTGCAACTCCTTTTTTTTCACCATCAGCTGCAATTACACCTGCAACTTGAGTTCCATGACCATTTGTATCTATTGGAGGCTCATTTTCTACAATGAAGTTGAATCCTCCTATCACTTTTCCATCTTCTCCCCAACCAAGTAAATCTGGATGAGAAAAATCTACTCCTGTATCAATCACCGCAATTTTAATTCCGTCCCCATCAATTCCTTGAATTCTTGGAATATCTGTTCCAACAAATGGCACGCTTTTATCCAAATATGTTTGAATTTCATTTTCAGTTTCTAGCTGGAAAAAAATTAAACTTGACAAAAATACTAGCATTAATGTAAAAACTAATAATTTCACAATTTTTCTAATTTTTTCAACAAGTAAAAATGAATTGTTTGGTAAACCAATAAATGGCATAAAAATTTAAAATAAGTCATGGGAAAATATACACTTCCTGAAGTACCATATGCTTATGATGCATTAGAACCTCACATTGATGCAAAAACAATGGAGATTCATCACACAAAACATCATCAAACATATACTGACAAACTAAATGCAGCTCTTGAAACTTGTTCAACTGAACTTCAAGAAAAAGATATCATTGACATCTTGTCTGATATTAACTCAGTTCCAGAGGAGAAAAGAGGTGCAATTAATTTCAACGGTGGTGGTTATGATAACCACAGGTTATTTTGGAATAACATGAAACCAAATGGAGGCGGAGAACCTGGAGGATCTATTGCTGATGCAATCAATGATTCTTTTGGAAGCTTTTCTGACTTCAAAGAGAAATTTTCATCTACTACTGCAGTAATTCAAGGTAGTGGTTGGGGATGGTTAGTATACAATCCTTCAACATCTAAAGTTGAATACAAATCAATGCCTAATCAGACTAGTCCAAGAACTGAAGGATTAGTACCATTATTGGGATGTGATGTTTGGGAACATGCGTACTATCTAAACTATCAAAACAAAAGACCAGTATACATTCAAGCATGGTGGAATGTAGTAAACTGGGATGAAGTAGAAGATAGATTCTCTAAAGCAAAATAAAGTTA
>ENA-UZWY01001180-UZWY01001180.1-metagenome-genome-assembly--contig:-Day-2--50m-contig-1180_pt1 | contig 20511 bp, 20 predicted proteins | sample MGYA00260341_ERZ794901 | MGnify/ENA metagenome assembly ERZ794901 | reverse complement strand
TGAACCCACCCAAGATAGGTGCCACCTCGAAGGATGGGTTTATACATTGGGATGTGAATACCTCGCTAGAGCCTCCACCGATTGGGGTCCAAGGCGTGCTAAGTTTGGATGTTCAAGACAGTGAGACCGGTGGTTTCCAATGTGTGCCTCACCTTTTTGAACATTTTGATGAGTGGGTGAAAACCCAGCCTAAAGATCGGAATCCCCTGCTGCCAGATATGACTGGCCTAGAGCGCGAGAACATTTCGTTGGCGCCTGGCGATTTGATGATTTTCAACTCGTTACTTGCCCATGGAGTGCGTCCAAACATCTCCAAGGACAAAATTCGGGTGGCACAGTATATCTCTATGCATCCAGCGGAGCTCAAGAACGCTGCTGAGAAGGCTGAGCGCATCCGGCTCTGGCGTGAAATTGAGCCCCCGGTAAGACCTGATTTTCCGGGTGATCCGCGTAATTGGGAGAAGTCTCGGCAACAACCTGCTGATCTGAGCGAGTTGGGTGAGAAGTTATTGGGGCTTCAAGATTGGTAGTACCGAACCTGCACTCAAATTAAGCCAAAACGCGTATCGTCACGAACAAAGTTTTTTAAAGTGAAGATAGCTGGAAATCGTTACAACGAGCCGTTGCCGTGGCAAAGTAGTTGGCTTTGTCTTGCCATTAGTGTTTTTTGCTCTTCGTCGCCGAGTAACAATAAATAACACCTGCGATTTCTACGGAACCGTATCTGCGAGCGGCATCCTCAATATGTCAAGCCTCCACTGAACACGTTTCTAGCCCAGTGAAGGCTTTCGGCTCCCCGCCTTCTTGCACATTAGGTAGACGCTATAAGGCTCTGTCCATCACGGCGCTTAGTCGGCGAGCAAATTCTGCTGGATCAGTCGGGGCTTCACCATCAGCAATCCTCGCCTGATCCAGCAATAAATGCGCGGCATCTTTCAGTAAATCGTCGGTTGTGGCTTCATCACTGTTTGCACGCTCTGCTAATTTCTTAACGATCCCATGACCAGGGTTCAATTCTAGTACCCGAGGCATACCCTCTTTTAATTGACCATGTTGCTTTAACAATCGCTCCATATTGACGTCCATATCACCGTCGTCAGCGATGAGGCATACGGGGCTATCAGTTAATCGCTTAGACGGACGAACATCTTTAACTGACTCACCAAGTTCCATTTTGATTGCGGCAATCAAACCATTTAGTGTTGTCGTGTCTGACTCATCGTTATCATCTTCAGACTTTTCACCGCTCTCGATATTATCGAGATCGGCTGCACCGCGTGTTACGGATTTGAATGTCTTTCCCTCAAATTCGGTGATGTGCTGAAGCCAAAACTCGTCGACAGGATCTGAGAGCAGTAAAACTTCGACGTCCTTGGCTTTGAAGCCTTCGAGATGTGGAGATTGCGCAATTTTTTCAGCGGCATTCCCCGCCATATAATAAATGGCGTCCTGACCCTCTTTGCAACGTCCTACGTAGTCTGAAAGGCTAGTCAACTCAGAGTTTCGGGTTGATGAAAACCGACAGATTTCGAGAATCTTATCCCGCAGACTTGGATCCTCGATTAAACCTTCTTTAAGAACCGCTCCGAAATTTCCCCAAAAATCAGCATACTCAACGGGCGCCTTATTGGCTTTCTTCTTTAACGCTCCGATCACCTTTTTACTCAAGGCTTTTTCAATTTTGGCAAGCTTAGGGTCTGATTGAAGCATCTCCCGAGAAACATTGAGCGATAGGTCCTCTGAGTCCACTACGCCACGCAGAAACCTTAGATAGGTTGGCACCAGTCCTTTGGTATTTTCTGAAATAAAAACTCGATTTACGTATAGCTTCACATGGCTTTTACGTTCCGCATCATACAAATCGAATGGCGGCGTGGAGGGTACATAGAGAAGGCTAATGTGGCTCACCGCACCTTCGACGCGGTTATGCAACGTAAGCCACGGTTCATCAAAAGCGTGCGACGTATGATGATAGAACTCTGTGTGCTGTTCCTCTGTCACATCTTTGGGAGCGCGGGTCCAAATGGCCGAAGCTGAATTGAGTGCTTCCCCGTCGAAGGTAACCGGAAAGCTGATGTGATCCGAATAGGTTTTGATTATGTGGCGGACGCGGGCTTCCTCCAGAAATTCTTTTGCGTCTTTCTTCATATGGAGCAGCACAGTGGTACCACATCCATCCCTGTTCCCGGGCTCAATGGTAAACTCGCCCTTTCCGTCCGAGGACCACTGCCAGCTCGTGTCTTCGCCAGCTTTTCTTGTCAAAACTTCAACATTATTGGCCACCATGAAAGCAGAATAGAAACCAACGCCGAACTGGCCAATAAGACCAAGCTCCCCTTTTTCACCATCTTTCAGAGATTCAAGAAAAGCGCCGGTACCGGACCTTGCGATCGTTCCAAGTGTTTGAATTAAGTCGTCGTGACTCATCCCAATTCCGTTATCTGAAACGGACAAAGTCTTGGCTTTTTTGTCTATCTCGAGGGAAACCGAAAACTGGTCAGCATTATCAGCCAATGACGGTGTGGTAAGAGCTTCGTAGCGAAGCTTGTCACAAGCGTCTGAGGCGTTTGAAACTAACTCTCTGAGGAAAATCTCTCGGTTGGAATAAAGAGATCCAGCAACAATATCGAGCAACTGGCCAACTTCAGTTTGAAAGGAAAATGTCTCTTTGGTGTCCGTATCAGTCACAGAAAAAACTCCTAGTTTTCTGAAGGTAATAATCCTAAGTTTGCGGAGAAGTAAGGGCGGATAGCGAGTGTTTCAAGCTCTGGGTACGCATAAGGCTCTAAAAATTGCTTAATGCTATCGTATTACAGTTCAAGCGGAGCTCATATTAGATATGCAGGAGCATCGATGCACAGCATTTTAACTCCTTCAAATTTGAGCTACATATATTTTAAATCCGTCCTTTAAGCACCTACTGGATGGAATTGGACCTTATCTTCGGTGCAAATCTGCGCGGGAAACCTTCAATTCGGCCAGTTGAATATGAATTGGGGAGCATGGCACTTTGACCGATCACCTGAAAGGTTTGCTTATTACCACTTTGGGCGTCTTGCTTGTTGTGCCAGATTCGCTCTTCGTAAGGCTCATCGAAGCTGAGCCACTGGTCACTGCTTTTTGGAGAGGGCTGACTGCAGGATTCCTTGTCCTCTTTGGATTGTTGGTTACTCAAGGACTGCAGGGCTTTAGAGCTGTTTTGGAAACTGGTTGGCGAGGCCTTATCTATACAGTCTTGATCGCAACGACGACGCCGGCTTTCGTATTAGCTGTGGCAAACACGAGCGTGGCGAATGTGGTCTTCATCTTCGCATCGATGCCAATCTTTGCCGCAATATTCAGCCGGTTATTCCTCGGAGAACCAATATATTTGAGAATGATAATAACGATGACGGCGGTGATCGTAGGGCTTGCAATCATTGCCCACGGATCCAGCTCATCGCAAATCGCTTCGTGGCGTGGGGATATCTGGGCCGTGTATGTTTCTGCAGCTTTTGCTGCTGCTTTGACCTTAGTGCGATCTGTCAAAGCAACGTCGATGATCCCCGCTATTCCGATCGCCTACATTGGTTCGGCAATCTTTATCGGACCGTTTGTCTCTCCTATTGCGACGTTTGAAGCGCAATGGTCGTTGTTTCTGGGTCATGGAGCGTTCATCGGTGCAGCCTCATGCCTCCTAGCGCTGGGGCCTCGATATATTAGCTCCTCTGAGGCAGCGCTTCTCGTTCTTTTAGAGTCAGTACTCGCACCAATTCTTGTATGGGCTGCGATTGGAGAGCATCCAGGCTCGTGGGCGCTGATAGGGGGAGCATTAGTCGTTGGTGCGCTCCTTGTTTCCAATCTATATGGCTTGACGAAGCATAAGTTGGGTTAATGTCTATGCAGCGAGATGCAGTCCTAACATTGAAGATAAAAGGATAAACCTTCTATCGCTAGGTTGAGACGAATGGCGTTGAGGAAAATGTCTTTTTATTTCCTTTTGTACGTGCGCCGAACCTGAGCGACCCAGCAATTCAGCCAGTTTAGGCTAACGCCTGACTTCAAAATAAGCCAAAGAGTCGCTCGTGGTCTATATTAATAGCTAAAATGGGAAATAGCTGTCAGTTAGTCTTTAGCTTTACTTTCGGTGATCTCAGGTTGGCACTGCATGACGTCTTGTAGCCCACGTTTTATTGCCAAACTGGTGCTGTCTATCGCATAGTCAATGAGTATCTCCGGTTGCGCAGTCAATGTGTTGAGATTTTCGAATGTCACTGATGCCTGTTCACCCAATGAGGTTATTTTAGATTGGACGCGTTGCAGAGCTTCCAGATCGTGTTCTTGAGAATTTTGGCGTAATACAGAGAGTTCTTCTCTCAGCCCAGCGATTTCATCGGTAAGTGCGCGCACGTCCCCGCGAACCGGTTCCAGACTTACCAGACGTTGCCCAAACTGGGTTACTACTGAGTTCAGTGAACCGCTCACCTCCCACGCGAACCACAGACAAACCGCAATGAGTATGAGTGTTGCGTTGAAAAATGCCATGAACAAGTTTTTAAATACCGAAAACACCGCGTTGGCTTGCATGGGCTGACTCCTTTTTCAACAAACGCCTGCCATATCACCCCTACACCAAAACTAGTATCCCGTCGCTAGCTCTTACGACAATCCTCGGTGTAAAGGTTGAGGTTCATGCAAAAAAAGGGTGACGCTGCTTATCTCGCGTCACCCAGATGAGACGGTTGGAATGGACAGTTTACTTTTGAAGGTGATCGAAGTTCAGAAAAAGTCTACTTCACTTACGTCAATCTTTGCGCTGTGGTCGCGCCCATAAGCGACGACTCCGACGGATTTGATTTTTCCAGCGGCAGGGGTATCACGCAGTAAGCTTGCCGAAGGTTTGAACGCCGACCACGGGAGACGAATTTCGGTCCAATTGGCTGTGGTTTCAAATTGAGCTTGATAATAATGCCAGGGAAGGCGCGTTCCCTTGGTGCGTACATGCACAAAATAAACTTCTCCGTTGCCTCGTACTCGCAACCGGAGCCCCTCCGCGCCCTTGGACAAAGGGGTTGCAAGCAAATGACGAAATTGAATGAAGCCGCCATTGTTGGCGGTACTGACCGTTCCGGCAAGGCGTGCATAGCTGTCGAGGTCTTCGCTTTCAAAACTTAAAGCGCCTGAAGAGACCCCGCCCATAACTGTGTCGGCCACGTATTCCCAGCGCTTGGTGGGATCAACATCAAATGTCTCGAAGGGCTCTTCTGCATGCACTGCGCCGGCTCCTCCCAAGATTAGTAGGGACGCAAGTATCCAATTCCACGTATTCATAACGGCTCCTTTAGTTTAGAATTGCAATCGACAGGTTGAGTGCGGTGGCAAAATTAACCCACGCTAGGTATGGTACAAATATCAAAGCGGAGATTTTATCAGTACTCCAAGTGCGGTTAATAAAGAGGAAGATTGATAAAAAAAGCGCAACAATCACGATAAATGCCAGCCAAGGATTTTGTAGCGAGAAAAAAGCAGGCGACCACAGAAAGTTTAAACCCAGTTGGATGCACCACAACGTAAAATGCGACCCTTTTCTGCGGGCCTCAAACTGGCGCCATCCAGCCACCGCAATCAGCACATACAATACTGTCCAAACTGGACCAAAAACCCAATTTGGTGGATTGAAAAACGGCTTATTCAGTTCCGCATACCACTCACCCGGTGATGTCAGAGTGCCAATCGCTATGCCGCTACACAGCACTGCGACGACAAAATAAAGGCGTACTTGCAGAGTTTGCGATGGGCGCTTTTCGGTTGTCTGCAGAATTAACACAATTGGACAATCAGCAGGATGTCATAGCAAGATTTGCAGATGCGTCTGCCAGAAAAGTCGTTGTGGTCAAAGTGCCCTCATACAAGTGAGAGATGGTCGCGCCAGCGATTTCTGCGCCGCTTACAGTTATCTCTCGTCCACCTAAAGTGTCATCCACATCGATGGTGAATATGAGCCGTTCACCAGGCGCAAATGTATCGATGTTGAAATTTATGAAATTTTGCCCATCCACCACACTTGGCTCGTTCACGAGCACGTCGCGCCCGAGTACAATCTCAAAAGGCTGAAACACTTCGACGCCCGCGCCAGATTTGGAGACATCGAACACCAAAGCACCAGCGGAACTTGCGAGGTCTAGTCTCAGAGTGCCACCAGACAACTCACACAAGCTGGCATTTTCAATCTGGAACCGGTCTTTCGGAGCCCCTTCGACGAAGTTTATCTGCAACTCAGCATTCGCGCTGCAACACATTGTTATAAGTGCGAGTGTCGTACTCAAGGAGACGGAAATTTTAGGCATGATTTACTTTCTTTCACGTTTATCAAAAAATACGGTTTTTGAGGACTGTGAGATCAATTTTAATTGTGGCGCGTGTCGTAAGTGCGAATGAACTAACGCGCTGAATCATACCAATGGCTGAAATGATGCAGTTTGAGCTGCCCGTGGTGGATTTGCCAAAGTACGATTATGAAAATGAAGTGGAAATTTGCCCCAGTAGTATTTCTTGGAGGAGTTCAACGTATGGTCATTAGCGATTAGCGCGCCTTTATGCGAAGGACTATTTTATAAACCTATTTTTTGTTAATAGGTATCATGAACAAAAACTATCAGAACATGATAGCTGGACGCCGTTTTAACGGAACAGATCCGCATTTTTCAAATCTCAAGTTAGAGGCGAGCAAAGCAAAAGCACGGCTTGATGCGATTTCAAACGAAGATATTCCAGCGCGAATTGAGGCTTCAATCGATTTATTTGCAAAAGGAAGCGGTCCAGCCATCGTGCTTTCGCCTTTCACAATTCAATATGGGCGACATGTTAAGATTGGGACTTGGTCATTTGTAAATTTTGGGGCCACTTTTCTAGATTCCAACATGATCACACTAGGTGATCATGTTGCCGTAGGTCCAAACGTGCAGTTTATAACAGACACCCATCCAATCCGGCCAGAGGAGCGTTTCTTACCAGCCGAACATGATGATATTTTACCCTTTAAAGCGGTAAACTATGCACTGCCGATAACTGTTGGTCATCTTGCATGGATCGGAGCTGGTGCCATTATCTTGCCTGGCGTCACAATAGGAGAGGGTGCGGTTGTTGCCGCGGGATCTGTTGTCACTAAAGACGTTGCGCCACGCATGATTGTCGCGGGTAATCCTGCGCGCGAGATGCGATCCGTGGATGACTAGTGGCAAGTCAAAAAACCAAAGACGATCTGTTTTCGACTGAAATGTAGCAGTGATTCTGTGCTTTTTTGTTTGATGTCTGATCAGTGACCAAACCATTGCTCAATGAACACGAAGATTTTGGGTTGGGTCATTGTTGTCTTTATGTTGGCAGTGACAGCGATTTTCTGACGCTTAGCCAAACAATAGAGCAATAATTGATTAAGCAGATGACCCCAAAAGTCTCTTGGAATTTTCTTTAGAAATTATGTTTTTGAAGGCGCGAAGTCGCAGTGTTGGGAGCACGGGCCACGCAACACTACGACATGTTTCAAACATGGTTAAAAATTATATGTGATTCCAGTTTGAATCGCAGACGCCAGCGATTGTTCTGGCCAAGTGTCCACGCCCCCGCGCGAACGTATTTCAAGTAGCTCGATTCGAGCTAAAACTATATCACCCGCTTCGATGTGTGCTTGGCCCTTGTAGGAACGTGCCAGAAAATTGTTGGGATTGATTTCCAACGCCCTATCGTAAAATGCCATGCCCAAGTCAACGTCGCCAAGTTTGCGATGCGTGAAGCCCCAATAGGTCATCACGCGATCATCAGATTGATCGGGCATGGCTGCCAAAACTCTCTGAGCATCGGAGTATCGCCCCGCATGGGCTAACTCTCGTACGGCACCAAACAACTTGTCGCCATCGAGTTCCGATTTCTCTGGGTTGACGCACCGGTTTTTTTTATCACTCCAGACCTTTCCGTTTTTGCATTCTTTCGTGGTGTTGGTGGGCTGCGGCGAGTCACTATCACTGCCGGCCGCCATCCCCGGCAGTGCCCAAGATGACGTGATCGCAATGCTGGTTAAAAGAGCTACAATCTTCATGGTGTTAGTTCCTTTCAGGTAACGGACTGAACGAGAAAAAATGACTGTGGGTCCTAGTCATGCGACTGTGTCAGTCAACTGGAAATTTGCTCGACGCAAGAACCTGTATCTGCGTCCCAAATCATTCCTTCAGCACAAGAGGCAGCCTGCTGACTGGAGGTCGAGCAATTATATGCCAACGCTAAACTTGGTAGAAAACTGATTGTGACCGAGAAAAGTATTTTTTTTAACATGTGAGTTCCTTCCAAAAAAATTATGTCCTAGCGTACTGCCAAAAACAGCGTTTGCAAAAGCATGAGGAAATTTAAGCCCTGAACGTGAGTGGTCTGCTTCAGCAATTTATTCTATTTTTACGCGATTTAAATATTTTTGGATCACAACTTGGTTAATTAGCTTTGCGTTCATAATCGCAATAAAAAAGCCACGGCAACAAGTTTTGCCGTGGCTAAGGGTGGAAATAGGTCTTGATTATTAATCAAAGACTCGCCGAAAAATTGTGTCTACGTGCTTGGTGTGATAGGACATGTCAAATTTTTCCTTAATTCCGTCCGTGCCCAATGCGGCAACGACTGCGTCGTCAGCTAATAGCAATTCCTGAAAATCAAGTCTTTCTTCCCAAACCTTCAAGGCGTTTCGTTGGACCATTGTATAGGCGTCCTCGCGGTTCACACCTGCTTGGGTTAGAGCGAGCAATACTCGTTGCGACATGACAAGGCCCGGAAACTTATTCATATTGTCGAGCATATTCTCGGGGAAAATCAACATTTTCTCGATCACGCTAGCAAGGCGGTTAAGAGCGAAGTCTAGTGTCACAGTGGCATCGGGGCCTATGCCACGCTCAACCGAACTGTGCGAAATATCACGTTCGTGCCAAAGTGCGACGTTTTCCATCGCGGGAATGACAGTCATACGGACAAGACGTGCGAGACCAGTCAGATTTTCCGTTAAAACTGGATTTTTCTTGTGTGGCATCGCAGAAGAGCCTTTTTGGCCCATTGAGAAAAACTCGGCACCTTCCAGCACCTCTGTGCGTTGCATGTGGCGAATTTCTACGGCTATATTTTCGATAGACGATGCGATTACGCCCAAAGTCGCAAAGAACATTGCATGTCGGTCTCGAGGGATCACTTGGGTGCTGATCGGCTCTGGGCGCAAGTCCATTTTGGCACAGACATGTTCCTCAACTGCAGGATCAATATTAGCGAATGTGCCTACAGCGCCGGATATAGCCCCGGTTGCAACCTCCCACCGTGCCTTTTCCAAACGATTTTTGTTGCGGTCCATCTCAGCGTAAAAGCGCGCAAACGTTAGACCCATCGTGGTGGGCTCGGCGTGAATACCATGTGAGCGGCCCACGCGAACGGTGTTTTTGTGTTCGTAGGCGCGTTTTTTCAGGGCGGCCAGCACCTTGTCCAAACCTTTGAGTAATATGTCGGTGGCACGCACCAACTGTACGTTTAAGCACGTGTCAAGAACATCGGAGGACGTCATGCCCTGATGCACGAACCTCGCATCTTCCGAGCCAACATGTTCTGCGAGGTGGGTCAGGAACGCAATCACGTCATGCTTAGTAACAGCTTCGATTTCGTCGATGCGAGCGACATCAAAATCGACGTCTTTTGCTCTCCAAACAGCATCGGCATTCTCTTGCGGAATGACGCCGAGATTAGCCTGTGCGTCGCAGGCGTGCGCCTCAATCTCATACCAGATGCGGAACTTTGTTTCTGGTGACCAGATGGCAACCATCTCGGGGCGGGCATAGCGAGGGATCATTTCACGGCCTATTATGTATAAGGATATAACGGGCGGTTTAGACTGTCGAGCAGATGGCGGCAAGACAGGAGATCCATCTGAAAAGGCCTAATAAGTTTTAAGGACGTTTTTTATGGCTAATGGGTAACTGCACTCATGCGAATTGAAAACCTGAACTGAAAGAATGGTTAAATTCGTAAACTTGTTCGCGTTCGAGAGGGCGGTTAACGCCAAAATCCACATGCATTTGCGATGGCTCGAAATGATGAAATGTTGCAAGGTGTTCTTTTCGGAAAATGGTTTGTTGTTTTTTGTTGAGAGAATATTTTTATGAAAAATCCTTTGTTTAATCACCCTGCTTTGTTAAATGCCGGAACGATGGTCATCATGACCACCAAGAAAAGGTCGGTCACGGGTTCGGGTCAATGAAACCCGGTTTTCAACATTTTTACTGGGGATTTTTGGAAAACCTGCACTTAAAGTAGCTGATGCTTTGGCGTTATGAGAAGTTGAACCTCACATCCGCCAATGTGTTTTAGTAGTGTGCTCAGCGTGCGGCAGTTAATCTGAAGCAAGCACAGTAACCACACGGCTTGAGCGCTCGAGAGTTTGATGTACCGGGCACATATTTGCGATTTCCAAAAGTCGGGCGCGTTGGTCCGCGTCCAACTTGCCGGTCAGGTGTACAATCCGCTTAAACGTATCGACCTTAGATTGGCTGCCTGTTTCTGCATCGCGTGCATGCACTTTGTCGTGGTTTACATCGACCCACACGGTGTCAAGCGGCCAGCCTTTCCGGCGGGCGTACATGCGTATGGTCATGGAGGTACAGGCCCCTAAACCGGCAGCAAGAAACCCATAAGGCGTCATGCCCTTGTTCGTTCCACCGTAAGCAAGAGGCTCGTCGGCAAGTGTGTGATGCAAAGGCCCAGAGTTTACATCTTGCAAGAACCCGGATGCATCCGCTTCTGCAACCCGAACAATACCCTCTGGTGCTCCGGGAGGTGGCGCTGGCGGACGCAGTATGAGATATCGCGCTACCCATGCGGAGATGACCTCTGCAGCATACTCTGCGTCTTCGGGTCGGCTCACGAGGTGGTCAGCATTGTCTAGCGTGACGAAGCTTTTGGGATGTTTTGCCGCCTGAAAGATCTGGCTAGCGTTCTCAATCCCAACAATGTCATCAAGAGGAGCGTGCATCACCAACAGCGCGCGTTTTAGTTTCGAGATATGTGGAGCCAGATTGTTTGCCGAGACATCGTCTATAAAAGATTTGCTGATCGTGAAAGGACGGCCGCCCAGCGACACGGCAGCCTGTCCGTCTTTAAGAATGCCATCAATTTCGCCGTCGAAACTTTTTATTACATGTGCTGGATCGAACGGCGCTCCAATAGTTATGACGGCCTTGACCGTGTCCATTGTGCTAGCCGCCTTTAAAACGGCTGATCCGCCGAGACTGTGCCCGATCAGGAGCGATGGAGGCCTATTTAGTTTTTTAAGGTGCTCAAATGCGGCTGTAAGGTCATCAACATTTGAGGAGAAAGTTGTGTTAGCGAACTCGCCGCCGCTGTGCCCCAGACCTGTGAAGTCAAACCTGAGCACTGCGATCCCCATTGCGGCCAGCCTTGCTGCGATGCGTCGTGCTGCTGCGATGTTTTTGGAACAGGTAAAACAATGGGCAAACATAGCTGTCGCCAGATGTGGCCCAGTTGGAAGATCCAGTCGTGCAGCAAGCATAGCGTTGTTATGCCCAGGAAAGGTGAGGCGTTCTGTCGGCATGGCACGGTCCTTACATTATTTTTAACAGCGTTTTGCGCTTCAAAAGGAATGCCGCCAAGAGGGGTCCCTCTCGGTTCACGTCATGGTGACGAAACGCGAGCGCATGTCATAAGATTTCGTGCATCAGTGCAGCATCAGGTGGATAGGTGGTAAGATTTTGGAACTCATCCAATATGATGAGCAAGTGACCTTCTAGTTTGACTGAGAATTTGGTGCTGGCTCCCGATAAGCAAGTCGCGCCAGTATAATCTCAATCATATCGTTGTTTTGTTTGGCGTACTGTCCTTGGGCAGTAAATCGCATGATGGTCGATCGTGAATATATCGCTAATGCTCGCCCACGGCCCATTTCCGCTTATGATAGGAAGAGTTTGCGGAGCGAGTGGAGGGTATTTTTTTATTACACTGCTAAAGTGCCCTTTTTGTGCTGTTGAAACACGATACGCACGGTAAAGTGCCGTGATGAAGAGCGTTACACAGCAGAACATCCCTTACGATCCTTTGGCTGAAAAAAGTCTGCCTGGGGTTGCTCCCCTTGCGTTGGATGACTGGCTTTTTATCGATGATGCCTACTCAGGACAGATGGCTTTACGTTGTCAGTTGCTGAGTACTCGTAGAAAAGAGGTTTTGGTAGCGAACAATTCAGTTTTGCCTGCGGCACGGGAATTACTGGGTTTGGTGCAAGACCTGCTTTCGAAGAGAGACGACTTCCAAATCAGAGATGGTGGTATCCTCTGCCCAGATGGTCGTTTTGTTGACCTAAATCATGATGATCCACTCAAAACACTTGGGCAGATTATTCAAGAGGATCTCTGCATTTTGGAGAAGATCGCAGGACAGCATGTTTTGACCGGAGCAGTGTTGTGTTTTCCAGCGAGCTGGTCGCTATCAGAAAAATATCAAAAACCGCTTACAGCAATACACCGGCCTGTGACCGAATATGATGCAAATATTGCGCGTCGGGTACAGCGGCTGTTTGACGGTGTTCGCTCAGGAAGCCCTTTGTGGCGTAAAAACGCATTGTGGTACGAAGATCCATCCCTACATCAGCCAAGAGTTGAAGCCGCGCAGCGCAATTATGTGGATGCAAAAACGGCGCCTTTTCTGCGAACCGAACGTCAATGTATACTAAGACTTCCACAGTCGGATGCGGTAATTTTTTCAATTCACACGTTTGTTATGGATCGAGAACGTGCTTTGGCGGCTTCGGGCTGAATGGCAGTAACGCCTAGCACTTATCTTTGCTTGGCAATACCACCCATATTTGGCATCTTCTGAGCGACAAACAGGGGTGGTGTGGATGAGTGTAGAAGAACAATATGATACCTATCCGTATCCGACCCGTAACCCAATGGATGAGTACAAACGTTTAGTGACGGGTTCGCCGTCGTTTCCCATTGAGATAGATCATTTCGTTTTTGGCGGAAAGCGGAACTGGCGTAAGCCCATCCGCATCTTGATCGCGGGTGGAGGCACTGGCGACGCGCTAGTGCAAATCGCGCAGGTTTTGACTTCGGCAGGGCGACCCTATGATATAACTTATATGGATCTATCGACTGCAGCTCGCGAGGTTGCAGAGACACGGATAGACGCTCGTAAATTGAAAAATGTCACGTATAAGACGGCTAGCTTGTTGGACGCGCCTGATTTTGGCCCGTTTGACTATATTGACTGCTGTGGCGTCCTGCATCACCTTCCAGATCCTGACTCCGGGTTCGCTGCGTTAGCCGATGCGTTGGCGCCAGAGGGTGGTCTTGGGTTGATGGTTTATGCACCTTACGGTCGGTCCGGCGTGTATCCGCTACAGTCGGCGTTTGGAGCGCTTTCGCAGGGAATGACGGCAGCAGAGCGTTTGAAACTTGGACGAAAAACACTCAAAAATGTCCCTGCCGCACACCCCTTTCGGCGCAACCCCACCGTTGTTGACCATAAACAAAGTGACGCTGAGTTTTATGATCTATTGCTGCATTCACAGGACAGGCCATTTACGGTTGGGGAACTATGCGCTGCCCTTGACAGAGCGGAATTGCAACCGTCCGGTTTTCTGCCTGCGGCGCAGTATGATCTCGCAGAAATGCTGCCAACGGGTGTGATGAGACCGAAAGGCATGTCTGATTTTGTGGCAATGGATATCGCGGAGAAACTGAGAGGCAATATCAAAACCCATGTCACGTATGCTGTCGCGAAAGGGCGAACTTTGCCAAGTCCTGACGCAAAAGATGAATGGGCGGTGCCGCATCTTAGAAGTTTAGACGGGCTACGCCTTTCAGGGTTGGTAGCCCGTAAAGGTCAGATTATTCTTGATTTTCCGGGCGAAAGTGTTGCGATCAAAATACCGCGTGAAACTGCGCCATTGCTGGCCTTAATCGATGGGCGCACACCGTTGGGGGTTTTGCGGGAGCGTGCCGGCCTAGACGCACTGTTGTTCCGCTCATTGTGGCAGAGAGTGCACGATAGCCTCGTGCCTTGGAACCAAATCAACTACTCCAAGCTCTACGTGTAGTTATTCCAACTGCGCCACAATTCTGCTGGTCAAAAGACACCCATTTCCAGCCCTGCACCCATTGCCTGTCCGAGTGCTTGGCATTTAGAGAGTTGCGCGTTGGTCAGCTTTTTTTGTGCTAAGATGGCTTCGGGTGACTGGGCGTGGGTGCAAATAATAAGCGGAGGCTGAATCTCCTTAAGGCGCCAACCCGTTGCAATGCGTGCTAATTGGCGGGTGGCTCCTGTGCCATCCGAACCTGCACAAATCATTTGAGCGTAGGGGCGTCCCTCTATCTGACCGAGAACTGCATAGTAGCAACGATCAAAGAATTCCTTCATCAAGCCCGAAAGCGTACCGAGGTTTTCTGGAGCGCAAAAAATATATCCGTCTGCATCCAAAAGGTCACTTGGAGTGGCCTGATCGGCAGTGACCATGAAAGCCTTGGTTTCGGAACTCGCAGCCGTGGCAACTGTTTCTGCCATCTGCAAGCTTCCACCAGTTCGCGAATGATAAACGATTAAGAGCCTTTTCATCCATCTCTACTTTGGTGACATTAAATACTACTTAGCTGAGGCCGTTGTATCAAAAAACTTGTTAAACAAAAAAGGGCGCCCAATGGCGCCCCTTAATATTTGGCATCTGTTTTTGTTTAGCAACTATAATACAAGCCAAACTCAACTGGGTGAGGCGTGTGCTCATAGAGCTCGACCTCTTCCATCTTGAGTTCAATGTATCCTTCGAGCTGATCTTTTGTGAACACGTCACCAGCAAGCAAGAAATCATGGTCGGCTTCAAGCGCGTCAAGAGCCTCACGCAGCGAGCCACAAACGGTCGGAATTCCGGCAAGCTCTTCGGCGGGTAGATCATAGAGATTTTTGTCCATGGCTTCGCCGGGATCAATCTTGTTGGCAATGCCATCAAGTCCAGCCATCAACAAGGCGGCAAAACAAAGGTAGGGGTTCGCTGACGGGTCGGGGAAGCGGGCTTCTACGCGCTTAGCCTTGGGCGACTCGGTCCACGGAATGCGAACGCAGCCAGACCGATTACGAGCTGAATAAGCACGCAAAACCGGTGCTTCAAATCCGGGGATAAGGCGCTTGTAGCTGTTGGTTGACGGGTTGGTGAAGGCATTCAAAGTTTTGGCGTGTTTTAAGATGCCGCCAATGAAATATAGAGCCTCTTGTGATAAATCTGCATATTTGTCGCCCGCGAATAGGGGCTTGCCGTCTTTCCAGATCGACATGTTTACGTGCATTCCAGTGCCGTTATCGCCATAAATCGGCTTTGGCATAAACGTCGCCGATTTACCGTAAGACTGGGCAACATTGTGGATAACGTACTTATATTTTTGAAGCTCATCAGCTTGCTTTGTCAGGCTATCAAAAATCAAGCCTAGCTCATGCTGACAGGAAGCGACCTCATGGTGATGTTTATCCACTTTCATGCCCAACCGTTTCATCGTCGAGAGCATCTCTGAGCGCAGGTCTTGGGCATCGTCAGTAGGATTGACCGGAAAGTAACCGCCTTTTACCCCTGGGCGATGACCGGAGTTGCCCATTTCGTATTCGGTGTCGGTATTCCAAGAGGCGTCAATGGCATCTACTTCGTATGAAACCTTGTTGATGGAGTTGGAGAACCGGACGTCGTCGAACAAGAAAAATTCTGCTTCAGGGCCCATATATGCGGTATCGCCAATACCGGAGGACTTGAGGTACGCTTCTGCTTTCTCAGCTGTACCGCGTGGGTCACGCTCGTAAGCTTCACCCGTGTCAGGTTCAACGATAGAGCAATGAATGCAAACCGTTTTCTCAGCGTAGAAAGGATCAACATAAGCAGACGTAGTGTCTGGTATCAATTTCATGTCGGAGTTTTCGATCGATTTCCAGCCGGCAATCGAAGATCCGTCAAACATAAAGCCTTCTTCCAGAAAGTCTTCGTCCACTAGATCCACGTCAACCGTTACGTGCTGCAACTTGCCTCGCGTGTCCGTGAAACGGATGTCCACGTAAGCCGCATCTTCGTCTTTGATCAACTGGAGAACTGCGTCTGAGCTCATTCTCTTTTTCCTTTTACTTTGCTAAATTTTACAGCGCGTCGGGACCGGACTCTCCGGTTCGAATTCGGATGGCTTGTTCGATAGGACTGACAAAGATTTTTCCGTCGCCAATCTTGTCAGTCTTCGCAGCGTCAACGATCGCTTCAATCGCTCCATCCACCTGATCGTCGTCCAGTACAACCTCAATTTTGACTTTTGGAAGGAAATCTACGACATACTCGGCGCCACGATAGAGCTCGGTATGACCCTTTTGCCGGCCAAAGCCTTTGACCTCAATTACGCTCAGGCCTTGGATGCCAAAGTCTTGTAGCGCTTCTTTTACTTCATCAAGCTTGAACGGCTTGATGATCGCCTCAATCTTTTTCATCTCAGAGACTCCTATCCCAGTTCACTGAAATCTCAGACCACTTTCGTCTTAGGGTCACAATTGAGTATGGTGATCGAAGGACAATCGACAAAACGATTCTGATGATAATGCTCACAAATTATGCGGAATGCACAAAAATTGTGCTGAATTGAATCGTGAAGGAGTAACAAGTGATTGAATTGCTGACTGCTGCCCAAATGCGCGCCGTCGAAATGACTTCTATCAAGTCGGGTGAGGTAACGGGGCTGCAACTGATGGAACGTGCTGGTTGCGCAGTGGTTGACAGCATTTTTGAATTCTGGCCGGAACTGGCCAGTTCGTCCTTTCGTGCAGTTATTCTGTGTGGCCCGGGGAACAACGGGGGGGACGGTTTCGTGGTGGCGCGCTTGCTCAGGGAATGGGGTTGGGTGGTGAATGTGTTTCTCTACGGTGACCACACTAAACTGCCACCGGACGCCAGCAAAAACTTTGAGCTTTGGCATACTCTGGGAGAAGTCCGTGATACGGATATTCATGACCCTATTGACGATGTCCGTGAGGCAGATTTGGTAATTGATGCCGTGTTTGGGACAGGCCTCACCCGACTAGTCGAGGGAAAGTTAGCAGGACAGCTTGAGCAATTAATCGAAGTGTGTGGCACCTTAGGGAAGCATGTTGTGTCCATCGACTTGCCGACAGGTCTCTGTTCGGACAGCGGTAAAGCGATGGGAGCTGTCGTGAAGGCTGATTTGACCGTAACGTTCCATGCTGCCAAGCTTGGGCATAAACTCGGTATGGGTGCGAGTTACTCCGGCAAACTGGCTGTAAAACCTATCGGTCTTGAGGACAAAGTCCAATATCACGAAAGTGGTGAGCAGCGCAGCCCGGCGGTGCCGTTGGTGGAGACCGTTCATTTAGTTGAGAAGCCAACGTTGCCCGGGAAAAAAAGTGGTGACCATAAATTTAATCACGGCCACGCGCTGATAATATCGGGTGGGATGGGCAAAACTGGTGCTGCCCGGCTTGCTGCGCGCGGTGCGCTACGAATTGGAGCTGGGTTGGTCACACTTGGTGTGCCACCGAGTGCTCAGGCGGAGGTGGCATGTCAGATCACGGCGCTGATGATGGATCGAATAGAGGGAAAAAAAGACTTAATTGCGATGCTCGAAGATGACCGGTTGACTGCTTTGTGCCTTGGGCCAGGCCTCGGGTTGGAACGAGCTCGCGAATTGGTGCCTGTCGTGCTTGGGGCAAGAAATATTAAACCCCGACGGACCGTGTTGGATGCTGATGCACTTTCGGCGTTTGCGGACGCACCGGAAGATCTTTTTCGCCAACTTCACGAGGACTGCATTCTTACGCCGCATGCAGGCGAGTTCAGAAACCTTTTCCCAGATATTTACCAAAGCCTAATTGCACCACCTACAACTGAGTCTGCGTGCTCCAAGGTAGATGCCACTCGAAGGGCGGCAAAGCGTGCTGGATGCACTGTTTTGTTTAAAGGAGCCGATACCGTTATTTCGACGCCCTCAGGGTCATGTTGTCTCCACGCGGCTCAATCTGAACGATGCGCGCCATGGCTGGCCACAGCTGGCTCGGGAGATGTGCTCGCTGGTTTTATCACTGGTCTTTTGGCAATGGGTGTTCCGCCACTGCAGGCAGCGAAATCAGCGGTTTGGATTCATGTGCAATCTGCGCTGACGTTTGGACCAGGTCTAATTGCCGAGGATATTCCAGAGCTTCTTCCTGCGGTTTTCAGAGAATGGGCAGACGATTAAATTTTCGCTCGCATCCCGCTGGAAGCTTTGCTAAGAGGCGCAGAACGTGCGGGTGTGGCGGAATTGGTAGACGCACCAGATTTAGGTTCTGGCGCCGCGAGGCGTGGGGGTTCGAGTCCCTTCACCCGCACCATTTTCCCACCAAAAAATGAGTAAGATTATAGAGTTACAGGAAAAACACTTCCTCGCCCCCACAATCAGCACCCCAAGGACTTTGCTGTGAACACGTTGGAGGTGATCGAGTGTACGATTATAGCCTCTAAGCCCATGAAGAAGTAAAGTAATGCTGTCTTTAATAAACACCTTCATGTGCCGTAAGTTATAGAATTAGTTGAAGTTAGAGTTGTTGTTTGCTTCCAGTGATCGCATCAATAGTCATTTCATGCCAAAGTCATTTGAGCAACTGCCAACCTAAAGATGCTGTGCCGGGTTTGGTTGGAACACAATTACGTCGGTCACTCCTTAAGGTTCATATTCATCGCTCATGACCACGCCGCGCTCAGCTTGACGACGCTGCCCGCGATTCCCTGTCAACATGGTCATGCCATGAAGGGAATGCGCTTCTCAATCAGGTCTGAGCGTTGATAGGCCCGCTCAACTACATTGCCGACAACGTGGCCCAATGCAGCTTTGGCTAGTGAGCCCTTCTGCCCAATACACTGGTGACAACATAGAATTGCGAGGCTCTGAGGCTCTAGGTCTCTGACCTTCTGAATTACCTTTATCTATCGTTATCAGTGACCGTCGCGGACTTTTGGTGCATATTGCGATAATCTTGTTGAACTTTTAGTCAACAACGATTTGATGCACCTCTATCACATTGCCATCTGGATCATAAAAGAACACCTGATGCCAACCTTTGACTGCATTACTACCCCAGTCTGAGTAAGGAACGCCCTGATCGTCTAGGTGTCTCATGAACTCCTCGATATCATCTGTTCGGTAAGCGATGTGTCCTCGCTCAAGAGGGTTCACTACTTGGCCTGACTTAAAGGAGTTCAAGACGTCTTTTGGCGTCAAATGCATTTGGATTGCCCCATCCGTAACAAATGACACATCCCCCACCAAACCCTTGTCTTTATTCAAAGGAGGCAATTCAGCTTGGTCTTCATCACCAAGAGTAAGGACATCTCGATAGAAACGATCCATCTCTTTAACATTGGTGGAGCACAGGTTTATATGATGGAGTCGAAGTTTCATATCACAAGGTTGACGTAGCCGAGGCAGCAACACAAGTTAAACGTAATGCAGCTGTTGGTAAACTGGCTGCTTTAGTCACTGGGTGAGCCTTGTTTAAAATACCCAAGCTCTGCAGCCTAAAATGGAAAAAGCTAGTTTTTTGAAAGCGGCAGAAAAGGCCAGAGACCAATCGATTCAACACCTCACAGGACCTTAGATTGGGTTTGTATCAACTTAAAATAACGTTCCCTACATGTGATCAGCCCCACCTGAGTGATCCAGTTTGAATGTTAGTGGATGATTGGCCACGATTTCATCGGGATGATGACGTCCGGGGCCGGTGGGCGATAGCCCGGGGCACTGTAGCTTGTTTCTGAGCGCTGCCGCCCAGAACCCAAAATGCTTGACAAGTGAGCGTAATCAGTTGCTACAAATGCCGTGCGGCAAGCCACTTGAGGAACGTCTAGTCATGGATATTAAAAGGCGACGAGTGATCGCCGGATTAGCCACCGCGATTGCTGGTAAGCTCATTCCTGTAACTAGCGCAAAAGGGGCGCCAACAATGACCGATCCTGCACTGATCAAGAAGCTAGACACCGTCTTCAATGCACACATGGAAGCTGAATTGGCGGGCGATCTCGACAAGACACTAGCGACCATGACATCCAATCCGCATCTGGTGAACATTCCAACGATGGTGGGCGGCCAAGGGCCTGGCGCAGTGCGGACGTTTTACGCCAAGCGGTTGATCGGCCAGTTCTTCCCGCCCGACGTGACCTTTGAGACTATTTCTCGCACCTACAGCGAGGAGCGCTTGATCGACGAGCTTATCATTTCTTTCACCCACACGACCGCAATCGACTGGATGCTTCCAGGCGTCGAGCCAACCGGCAAGCGGGTCGAGGTTGTCTTCGTCGTGATCGTCGGTATCGAAGGCGACAAGGTCTCCTACGAGCATATCATGTGGGATCAGGCTAATGTTCTGGTTCAGCTTGACCTACTGGATCCTACCGGCCTGCCGGTCACCGGCGCGGGGGCGGCGGCAAAGCTTCGGAATCCTTCA
>ENA-UZWY01009536-UZWY01009536.1-metagenome-genome-assembly--contig:-Day-2--50m-contig-9536_pt1 | contig 20805 bp, 17 predicted proteins | sample MGYA00260341_ERZ794901 | MGnify/ENA metagenome assembly ERZ794901 | reverse complement strand
ATCCCTAAGAGACTGCCGGTAGTTGTCACAATAAATCGCTTGCTAAAAGCTGGCGTTCCTAAAATATGAGGTTGTTGGTTGGATATGGTGCCCTCGGCACCTGCCAGGGATACCTCTTGCTAAGACGCTCACTCACTGGAACGATCAATATAATAGGGGTGTGCAGGGGTTCTATTTGACTGTCAATGTTTGTGATTTAGGTGACTTCAATATCTGCTCAGCGCAATCGTGGCAGCGTCCACAACAAGTCGCTACATCCAACATTTTCTTCAAGCAGGCAACGCTGCAGGCCCCCATATCGCGGGCCTGGTGAATCTGCTTATCTGTTACTTTCTTGCATATACAAACATACATAATTGGAACAACATGAGTTGGCTAATAAAACAACAATAGCATTTTATATTAAATGATATTGATTCTCAATATTAATTGCGTTATTGTTTATCTATATAATAATTCAATGCCTAATTTACATTTTTTTACACTTTTCTACCGCTTTATCGGCTGGGCAACTTTTTTAGTCAGGCGTATAGTGGCTGGAAAAATCAATCTTTTACAACTCAAGGAGTACAGAATGCAGGGTGATATTAATATTATTCAGACACTCAACAACTGCCTGAGGGATCAGTTAACAGCTATTAACCAGTTTTTCCTGCACGCACGAATGGCCAAAGACTGGGGCCTAGACGAGCTTAACGAATACGAATACAAGCGCTCCATTAAAGCCATGAAAATGGCTGATGATTTAATTGAGCGAGTACTTTTTTTAGAGGGCCTCCCCAATCTGCAGGACTTGGGTAAACTTATGATCGGTGAAAATGTTCCAGAAATACTTAAAGGTGATATTTTTATACAGTCATCTGCGCGCACTGGTCTGCAGGATGCCATTCATCTGGCCGAGGATACGCGTGATTATGTGACTCGCGACCTGCTAAGCAATATTCTGGAAGAAACCGAAGAGCATATTGACTGGATTGAGACCCAGCAGTGGTTGATTGCGAATACTGGTTTGGAAAATTATTTGCAATCACAGATGGGAGATGACTAATGAAAGGTAATAATAAGGTTCTTGCCCACCTGCAAAGTCTACTGAATTATGAACTAACTGCTCGTGACCAGTATATGGCCCACTCCCGTATATATAGGGACATGGGTCTACACAAACTATACGAACGCCTGAATCACGAGATGGAAGAGGAAATAGAGCATGCTGACTTACTGATTGAACGCATGCTTTTTCTGGAGGCGACTCCAGACTACAATCAGCAAGGCACTGTCAACGTAGGTGCCACAGTTCCAGAAATGCTACAACTGGATCTGGATGTAGAGTACGCTGTGGATGGGGCCCTTAAAGCGGCTGTTGCCGTTTGTGAGCAAGAGCAGGATTATGATAGCCGCCGTATATTAAGTAAGCTACTGGAAGATACAGAAATGGATCACGCCTACTGGTTAGAGCGGCAGTTGCGACTGATTGATTTGGTGGGCTTGCCAAATTATGTGCAATCCCAAATGAGCTAAGTAGGGTCACCTCACGCTATAAACACTATAAGACCTTTGCCTTTGTTTGGCTTTGTTAAGCCACATATGGTGACTTGGTGATTTAGGAATTTTTCCTATATACGATGCAGGTTATAGGTGTTTCAATATCTCTTTTCAAAACAGAGATTCATATTCTTTATGGACGAAGACAATACTACCTGGCAGGAACGAATGTTAACTTTGCTAATTAGTCTTTCATTAATTGGATTGATTATTTTTGCGGTTAAAATCTTGATGGAATAATTTAGCCGATCAAGGTCGACCGAGTGTAGATTGATGTAAAATGGCTAGGCTGACAAAGTTATATCTGACACAAATCCCCAGAGCACTCATACACTAACTGCCCCATGCGTTGCAGTTCAAGGCTTGCTTTCTATCCCCTTGGTTGAAAAGCCCTCATCAAACAAAAGAGGGCTATGGTCTTGAGATGTGCCTTAGGATTGACCAACTAATCCCAATCATATTTTTCAATCGCATCCGCCGCCATGGCATAGCCGGTTTCGGCGATCTCACCACTTTGCACGTGAGCGCGAAGTTCACCCGTTACCCAGATGGGTTCCCACGGATCTTTGCTTTTCCAGGGGGCAGGGGTGTGCACCAAGATTAGTTGATTTGGTGGTGGTGGTGGAGTGTGCAGGCAGGCGCCTACGTAAGGAACCAGAATAAAACTATGCATGCCATGGGTGTCTACTTCAAGGGGGACCACAAAACCGGGGATCTTCACCAGCTTGCCATCCAGTTCCCGGTTTAGCAGGTAGCCATTGGGGTCGTATTCTGGGCGCCAAGTATCATTGGCTTCATCAGTAAAACCTTCGCCAATAATTTCACTATAGGGAATGCCCGGCGGAATAAGGTCATCCCATTCCAGTTGTTTTGGTTCAGCAATGGCTGTGCTACTCAAGCAGGTGCACAGTGCCAATACAGCCAGTGTTGTATACTTCATTATGATTTCACCATCATTCCGTCAGCAAGGGAGAAGCGGTAAGCACGCAGTGCTGGTAATACACTAACACAAACGCCTGCGACCATGATGGCAACAATGGCCTGAAGCTCTCTTGCGCTTGGTAATCCCAGTTCTAGCCAGATGCCAAACTGCTGATCAATATAACCTTGTCCCAACCCCAAAAATACGTACACCATTAGCACACCTAACAGGCAACCACTGCCTACCACCAGCAATGTTTCTGTCATTAACAATAGAAATATTGTCCGTGGCCCTGCACCCATAGCCCTGTAGATGGCCATTTCCCGCCGGCGTTCATTCAAGCCGGCAAAAACATTGGCCATCATGCCCAACAACGCCGTGACAATAACCATGGTAGATATTACCAGCAGAGCTGTTTCCGCAACACCCACCAAGTGCCACAATTCCTGCAGGGCAACGCCCGGCATCACGGCTTGTAAGGGTTCATTGGGGTAGTTGTTGATGGCTCTTTGTAAGCTAAATATTTTTATCGGGCTAGTGGTACCCACTAACGCTGCCGTTACTGTTTTGGGTTGCAGTGGCATCTCGCGCAGCACCTGAGCTGGGGTGCTTTCGCCAGATTTTTTGGTACCTTGCTGCCAATCCACATGAATGGCTTCGATGGCTTGTAGAGATACCATTACCGTTCGGTCTACCGGGGTGCCTGTTTTGGCCAATATGCCCGTAACGCGAAATGGGTGTTCATCGTGTTTGCTGAACGACATCAGACCATGAGCTACCACAATGGGGTCACCTAGATGGTAGCCTAATTGTTTGGCCACATCGGCACCAATAACCGTGTCAAAGAGGTCATTAAATGCGTTGCCCTGGGCAAAATTTAACTGCTGGCCGCGACGAAATTGATAGCGCTCAAAGAATTCAGCCGTGGTGCCCATAACACGAAACTGCCGATGACTATCTCCCAGTGAAATGGGCACTGTCCAGTCTACGCCAGGTAATTTGGATACCTCTTGTAAACTGTCCCAACCAATATTGTTAGTAGCATTGCCTATATGAAATACGGAATAGAGTAACAGTTGTACGGAGCCGGTTCTGGCACCCACGATCAGGTCGGTGCCGGCAATGGTGTCCATGAAACTTGCTTGAGTGCCCGTGCGCACTTTTTCCACACCCAAAAATAAAGCCACAGACATCGCAATAGCTAGTACCGTTAAAGCAACCGTTAGCTTTCGCGCCAGTAGTGAACGGTACGCCAAACCAATTAGCATAGTGCCTCCGCTTGGGGTGTTGCTGTCTGTAGGTCTTCTATACGAACAACTCGATCAAAATAGTGCGCAAGGTCTGGGTCGTGGCTCACCATTAACAGGCTTGCATCGCTATCGGCCACTTGGCCTAACAGTAAATTCATAAAAGCTTGCTGGCTATCACGGTCCAGGGCTGACGTGGGCTCATCAGCGATAATGACTTCTGGCTGACCAATTAGGGCGCGTGCTACGGCTACCCGTTGTTGTTGCCCCACACTCAATTCGCTGGTGCGAGCGCTTAATATCTGATCGGGTAATTGTAGAGCCACACATAGACGTTGCGCCTCGGCCATGCTATTGCTGCCTTGTTGGATTCGCTGACGACGCTTTGGCGCAAAGACTAGTGGCAAGAGGACATTATCAGCCACACTACCATAGGGCAAAAGGTTGAACTGCTGAAAAATCACCCCAATATTTTCCGCCCGAAAGCGATCGCGCTTGGTAACAGAGAGACTGGCAAGATTAGTTCCCGCCAACACAATAGTCCCTTGCTGGGGCGCAATAACACCACATAACAGAGATAATAGGGTCGACTTACCTGAACCACTTTGACCAAGTAATAGCACACGTTCACCCCGGTGGAGGGTGAAGCTATCTATATGTAAGGCAAACTGCCGACTGCCAGGCCAGGTGAAACTGACCTGATGCAGGGCAATAATAGGTTCAGAATTAAAATTCACATTAGAATTCCAGTCGAGGTTCAGTGCGCTCTACTTCAAACGCACGGGCTCCACTATGATTCACAATTTGTACCTCAAGTTCAAGGGCCTGGGAGAATATTTGGAAATAAGGAAAGTCCATATGATTTAACAACGTAGGATTGGCGCAATCAAACGAGTATTCCGCATGGAAAGCAGTGTGCTGTTCGGCCTCTTGATGCGCGTCCTCGTGATCATGCTCGTCTTCATGTGCACCTTCATCTTCATCTTCATCTTCATGAGCATGTTCGTCTTCATGTGCACCTTCATCTTCATGCGCGTGTTCGTCTTCATGGGCATGCTCATCCTCATGATGCTCTTTATGTTCGGCACCACCAAGGTAAGATTCGGCTGACAACAACTTACATGCTGCGGAGGTAGGTAGATTAATCAGGTTCAATGGCTGCTGTAACTGTGCTAGTGCATTTTTAATGGCCTGCTTGTCTTCTGAACTGCTTGCCGTGTACTCAAAACCGACAATATCAGCCCCAGGGGCGGTTAATTCCATGGCGAGTTTGTTGCCTGCTATAGCAATGTTTAATTCGCCTACACCGTGCTCGTGCGCTTCATGTTGAGCAAAATTTTCCGCTATGGCAGGAGTGGCAGCAATGACAGCTGCAAGAGTAATAATGTGTTTCATAAATGTCCTATATATTATTAATCAAACTATCGATAGTAGAAATCACGTCATTTCGCGAGATTATGTAATGTTATATTATAACATTACATTAAACAATACAAAGCAGATAGGTGTTTTAAGATTATGCTTAAGATTTTCGATTTGTAGTAGGCTAAGAGATTCCGCAATGGGCGATGTTCCGGGAGGGTGTTGAACAATAGGGGATATAGTTATATCGGGTCCTCGGTATAAATCATACAGGTGTTCTATCTATTTGTTATTTATAACAATTTATCGAATAATTTACTTATAACATTTACCTCTTTTCTCACAAAAACTGGCAACATACGCTTTCCAACTAGTTAAAAATGGGGGTTATTTTGTTACGTCGGAAGAGGGTGCAAAATACACGAAATTAGCATTCAGGGATTAGCCTCGTTATCCTAAAACCAGAGCTTGGGTATGACATACATGCCCATCATTCCTGCGCAATATCAATTTAGCAGCTAATTGTCCTCGCATGGCCATGTCTTTTTCATATAATCATCCAATGATCCAGTCATACACGCTACCCCCACAACAAGTGTCCACCGTCGTTGGTGGTTGGGCTGTGGCTGTCGGCCGCGCATTGGATGCCCTTGGCTACGAGGGGGACCAACTATTACAACAAGCCGGGGTAGATGCTAGCCAAAAACTCAATACCGAAGCCCGTTTTGACGCCAATCATACTCGTCGACTCTGGCAGCTAGCTATCGACCATACGCAGCAAGAAGACATCGGTTTACAGGTTGCCCAATACGTCTGTCCGACTACCTTCCACGCCCTAGGATTCTCCTTATGGGCTAGCTCCAGCCTTCATGATGCATTGCAACGCATGGTGCGTTTTGATGTGTTACTCAATAGCGGCTGTGAGCTATCACTGCAATCAGACTCCACGTCAAAGGCGTTGATATTTCGCATGCAGGTAAAGCAAATTGATGGCCAAGATCTGATAGCCCAACAAGGCATCGATTATTTTCTGGCAGCTGTGGTGAAGATGTTTCGCGACATGTCGAGCCCGCAACTTGCTCCTAAGGCGGTATGCCTGCGCCATGCCAAACCAAATATGGCCAGTCTCTGGCAGGACTATTTTGCCTGTCCGGTGCACTTTGAGCAGGCTGCTGACCAGTTGCTATTTGCTCAGGCTGATTTGTATACCCCCCTCGCTACAGGCAACGCCCTATTAGCGGCAGAAAACGATAAACTGGTAGAAAACTACCTACGTCGCTTAGAGCTTGAGGATATCTGTGCCAGAGTACGTGCATTGCTGATTGAACTTATGCCCATGGGGCTTATGACCCTGGAGGACATTGCTGCCGAATTTGCTATGGAACCCCGTACTTTGCAATATCAATTGCAACAACAGGGTACAAGTATGCAAACACTGCGTGACCAAACGAGAGAACAGTTGGCTCGGCAGTATTTACAACATTCGTGCAAACCCATCACCGAAATTGCCTATTCGCTTGGGTTTTCTGCCCCGGCTCACTTCAATCGCGCCTGCAAACGTTGGACCGGACTATCCCCATCAGCCTTGCGTCAATCTTGGGTTCAGCTCCATGAGTCTGATCCCACTATTTCAGACCCATTGCCTTAAATGGTAACAAGCTCTGCTTTAAATGGTAACGAGCTCTGCCAAGTCCACACCTATACTGATAACTTGGTGGTGAGGGCAACTTCAACGTTAATCCCAACTTAACTATACGCAAAGAGGCAAAATCCATGGGTGAATTAGTACTGGCAGCCAAAGTGACACACGTACCTTCCATGTTTATTTCTGAACAAGATGGACCTTTAAAAGGCATTCGAGATGAAGCTGTCAATGGTCTCAAGCGTATTGGAGAACTTTGTCGTGAACGCCAAGTAGATACCATTGTTGTTGCTGATACCCACTGGTTAGTCAACGCCGGCTTCCATATCAATGCCAAACCTGACATGTCTGGTGTGTTCACCAGCACCGAGTTCCCACATTTTCTCAATAACATGCAGTACCAGCATGTGGGAGACCCAGAACTAGGCCAACTTATCGCCAAGACGGCAACTGACAATGGTGTCACCACCTTGTGTCACGACCAGTTTGCTAGCTTAGAGCTGCAATATGGCACCCTGGTTCCCCTGCGTTATCTTGGCATTGGCACCGACATTAAGGTGGTATCTATTGCTGGTTGGATGTATGACGCCGACCTGGAAGAATCCAAGGTCGTTGGTGAAGCCATTTTGCAGGCCATCGAAAAGTCCGACAAACGCGTTGCCTTTCTTGCCAGTGGTTCTCTATCTCATCGCATCCCACCAAACAAGGTCGTTGGCGATTATCTGTTCAAGATTAGCCATCCTCTCAATCAAGAAACGGACTTAATGGTAATGGACATGTGGAAGCAGGGCCGTATTCAGGCCTTCTTGGACATCTTGCCTCAATACGCCAAGGACTGCGCTGGCGAAGGTGGCATGCACGACACTGCCATGCTGTTTGGCCTACTCGGTTGGAACAACTATGATGGTAAAGCCGAGGTGATGACGGAGTACTTCCCAAGCTCCGGTACCGGACAATGTAATGTGGTATTTCCTGTACCACAAAAACACGCCGCAGTAGCTTAGTTTCTGATCAAGTGGTAGACCCAAGGAGCTGTCCCTTAGTTGACTTATAATGGGACATACATACTTCCATTGGTAAGGTTAATACATCTATCTGTGGCACAACATAACTAGGCAGTGAAGGTGTGCCGAAAATTTTGTTGACTGGCTTAAAATCCCCTGATACTGTTAAAAACGTATGCGAATTAAGGTTTCAGGGGTTCCGTTGGGTAGCGAAGTGTACCTAGGGGGTCTCGTCCTTAAGCAATCCCCCTGTAACTCTTGAGATGCGTGCAGCTTCCTAAAATTGCCCAGTGTTGTGAGAATTATTTGCTTAAACTAGCGTTTCGTTTTACCTCTATTTACCTTGCCGCTTGGATTTTAGTTTTATTACTGGCGCCCAACCTAAGTTCTCATTTTCTTTACGGGACTGACTTAACTCCCGTTACGCACAGAATGATGATCAGTAACATCATACTTCGCTCAACACTAGTTGTATTATGTTGGTATTTGCCCAACTATACGACCCCTAGAGGGGGGCGGTTGTTCGCTTATTATGCGGGGTTATTCTGGCTGCTAACGTCCATTTTCTCAATTACTTCGATCCTTTTTGATATTCATACTGGGCTTGATATTGTCATAATAGGCAGGTCAATAATTGAGGCCAGCTTAGGTATATTTCTGTTGGTTGTATCTAGACATGAAAGCAAGGCTGCTTTGTCTAAAACTCAATAGTTGGAAGATTATGGGCATGATCTCCGGCCAAGGATCACAGCTCCACCATGTGCTCATCTATTGACCAGGGGGCATCTTCAGGAGACATCCGCTGTTATCACACCTAATCAAGCAGAACTATTATTGGGGGATATGATGATTAAAAGAGCGCAACCATTCTCGTATTTAATGTGAGTTTTTTATTTGACAAGTGGTTTTTTTGTCTTTATAGTTTATGAAATCGTTTTCATTCATATCGATTCGGCCACCGGCCTTTTTTTTTACAAATAGAATGAAAACGATTTCATATATTAGAAAAAAAATTGAACTATATATTGGCAGCCTAGCCGGTGTATCAAATAAAAATATAAGAGGTAATTCCATGAAGAAACTGAGCTTAGCGCTTGCTATTTCAACATTAGCGACAGGCATGGTAGCCACTGCACATGCAGAAGGTAAGCATGCACAGGGTGGAGTACTAACTGTGCCTATTATTACGCAGACTTTTGTTGAGGACTTTAATCCATACTCAGGTGCTCAGGGAGACATGGTTGGTGGTACCATGTTTGAACCTCTATGGGCCGTAAATGCTTTGAAAGGTGAGATAAATTGGCGCTTAGCCAGTCGCTTTACTTATGATGCAGATTTGATGGGTTTAACTATTAACTTAAAAGATGGTCTGACTTGGTCAGATGGTGAAGTCCTCGATGCTGAAGACGTGGTTTTTTCTTTAAACCTAGGTAAGGATGACGCTAAGCTTGATGCGACAGGGCAGTGGGGCTCTGGTAAGTTTGCATCAGCTGAGGCCACAGATTCACTGACTGTTTATATTAAGTTCACGGATAGAGATGGCACTATCGATTGGCACTTGCCGCGTCTGCATGTGGTACCTGAGCATATTTGGAAAGACGTTGAGGATATTTCCACTTATAAGAATGGTAACCCGGTTGGTTCTGGTCCTATTACTGAGGTGACGCAGGTAAAAGATAACCAAATTCAAATTTGCCGTAACCCTAATTACTACAAAGCTGATGAAGGCTTACCTTATCTGGATTGTATTAAGTTCCGTCAATATACTGATAACTCTCAGATTCAGGCCGCATTGATCAATGACGAAATTGACTGGGGTTCCAACTTCATTGCTGACATTGAAAAGACTTATGTTGCCCCAAATCCGGAAAACCATGGATTTTGGTATCCAGCTAATGATTTAATTAACGTTTATTTGAATACCCGTGAAGCGCCGTTTAGCGATATCAATTTCCGCAAGGCCTTTTCTATGGCGCTAGATCGTCCAATGATTGTGGATTTGGCGGCCTATGGTTACCCAACACCTGAAACTCATGTGACGGGAATTGGTGAATTTTTCAAGTCCCATTTTAACGATGAAGTGAATGCCAAGTATGACTATTTGGCAGAGTATAATCCAAATAAAGCGATGGATTTGTTGGATGAGTCTGGTTATGTAGATGTGGATGGAGATGGCTTTCTGGAGAATCCAGATGGAACAGAGATCAATTTCGATATTCACGTTGTAAACGGCTGGACTGACTGGGTGCAGACAGTGCAGATGGTTAGTGAATATTTGGCTGAAATTGGTATTAGAGCTAACACCAAGACAGTTGATTGGTCTGTTTACGACACTGCATTGAAAGAGGGCACTTATCAGGCGTCTATTAACTGGTCTAAAACTAACGCCGAAGATCCAATTCAAGCCTATCAAGATTACTTCCATACTTCTCGTCAAGGTATGTCTTGGCATACAAACCACGGTGTGAGTAGCCCAGAAGTTGATGCATTGATAGATGAATATTTGGCAACCTCTAATGCAGAACGTCGCAAAGCTATTCTTGCAGAGCTGATGGCATTTACTGCTGAAAGTTTGGCTTTTGTTCCTTTGTTCTCCAATCCAACCTGGTATCAGTATAATGCTACGCGTATTGGCGGTTGGCCAACAGCTGAAAATGCTTTCGTACAACCTGTGTTCTATGAATCATCTCGAAAGTTAATCACTTTTGAGCAACTGTACGCTAAGTAATCTCAAAGGCGGCCGGTTAATAAGCTGGCCGCTGTTAACATTTTAATTATAAGAATACCTGTACTTATGAATTTTGTAGTAAGGCGCTTTAGCTTTTATTTCATCGCTATTATGGTGGCAATTACGTTTAATTTTGTCATTCCACGATTGATGCCTGGTGATCCTGTAGATGCGTTATTTGCAGCAGCTCAGGGGCGAATGCCTCTTGAAACCCTGCAGGCTTACAAAGAGATGCTAGGCTTCGTTGATGGCCCAATGTGGGTCCAGTATTTGAAATACATTAAGAGTATTTTTACTTGGGATCTTGGGCCTACGATCATGCTCTACCCACTTCCCGTAACAGAACTGTTGGCGGTTAAAGTGCCATGGACTATCGGATTAGCCGGTATGTCTACGGTTATTTCTGTAATGATCGGGCTATTGATTGGTACCTACGCCTCCTACAATCGAGGTGGTTTTACTGATCGATTCATGCCGGGGTTTTGGGCATTTGTAGGCGCTATGCCGCAGCCGGTTACTGCATTGTTTATCTTTTTTATTTTGGCCTTAACTTGGAAATGGTTTCCCCTCTCCTATGGTGCTAACCCTGATCTAGAGCCGGGCTGGACTTGGGATTATATTACCAGTGTGCTACATCACGCTGTGTTACCTATTATCTGTATGATTTTGGGAGGTATTGGTTCTTGGATATTTAATATGCGTAACGCCATGATCAATGTATTAGGCGAAGATTACATTACCATGGCCAAGGCCAAGGGGTTAAGCAATCGCCGTATTATGACCCATTACGCGGCGCGCAATGCTTTGTTGCCTGTGGTTACTGCTGTTTCTATGCAAGTTGGTTTTGTTATGGCTGGCGCTATTTTTATAGAAACTGTATTTAATTACCCGGGTGTGGGTTTGTTGCTGTTTAAAGCTTTAGGGGCACGCGACTATCCCACCATGCAGGCCTGTTTTCTCTTAATTGTGGTGTTTGTGCTGGTATTTAACTTTATCGCAGATTTGCTCTATTTGTGGTTAGACCCACGTCTGCGTAATTAGAATAGATAGTAAAATTAGAGTGAAGAATGAGATTTAAAGGCATGTTTAGTCATCCATTTATAAAGTTTTTAGGTCGCTTTTACCGAGGTAATACGGCGGCAATTTTAGGTTCTGTGATCATTGCTACGGTGATTTTTATGAGTGCTTGTGCATCTGTGATTGCTGATAACGAACCCAATAAACGGGTTGCTCGTGGCCATCAGCCGCCAAGCGCCGAGTTATTATTGGGTTCTACTCGATCAGGCAAAGACGTGTTCAGTCAGGTTTTGCATGGTGGTCAGATTTCGTTGTTGGTGGCATTTAGTGCATCCGCCATAACTACGCTCATAGCCGTGGCGGTAGGTATTAGTGCGGGCTATTTTGGTGGCCGTATAGATGAATTTCTGATGTCATTAACCAACGTGGTTTTAGTGTTTCCACAGTTGCCTTTACTAATTATTCTAGCTGCGTTTTTAGGGCAAGTTGGCCCTTTGGTGATAGCGCTTATCATCGGTTTATCGTCTTGGGCCTGGGGGGCAAGGGTTATTCGTAGTCAAACTATGGCGATACGCAACAAAGAGTTTATTTTAGCAGCAGAAGTGATGGGGGAATCTAAGTGGCGAATTATATTTGTTGAGATTTTGCCTAACCTGATAAGCATCGTAGTTGGTGGTGCCATGGGTACTTGTATTTATGCGCTTATGGCTGAAGCGGGGCTTGAGTTTTTGGGCTTGGGCGACCCTACAATTGTAACCTGGGGAACCATGTTGTTCTGGGCCCAATCGAATTCTGCTTTTGTAGTGGGAGCTTGGTGGGACATGGTGGTGCCAGGGGCCGCTATTGCCATATTTGGTGGTGGCTTGGCGTTGTTAAATATGTCTATTGATCAAATATCAAATCCAAAACTCAAAACGGGTGGCTACATAAAGACATGGCGTCGAATGAAGGTAGAAGTTGAAGCCAAGAGGGCCGCCTTATGAGTCAGCCTTTGTTGAGTATAAAAAACTTATGCGTGGATTACATTACCGATGAGGGCAATGCTAGAGCCGTGAATAAAGTTAGTTTGGATATCTTCCCTGGAGAAACCGTTGGTCTGGCTGGTGAGTCAGGTTGCGGTAAGAGTACGCTGGCTTTCGCTATTGCCAATCTACATAGTGCTCCAGCCTTAATCACTGATGGTGAAATTGTTTTTGCAGGCCAAGATGTGTTGCGCATGTCTGAAAAAGAACTCCGTTCATTTCGCTGGGCAAAGGCGAGTATGGTTTTTCAAAGTGCCATGAACGCCTTGAACCCAGTCATTACTATTGGCGAGCAATTAACAGATGTAGTTCTTGCCCATGAAGATGTCAGCTTAAAACAAGCTAGTAAGCGCGCCGAAGAGAATCTGGAGTTAGTAGGTATTCACCCTTCTAGAATGAATTCATACCCTCATCAATTATCAGGCGGCATGAGGCAACGTGTCGTGATTGCTATTGCCCTTATTCTACGCCCCAAATTAATCATTATGGATGAACCAACAACTGCCTTGGATGTGGTTGTTGAGCGGGAAATTATGGATCAGCTATATGAGCTTAAGGAAGAGTTCGGATTTGCCATTCTCTTCATCTCCCATGATTTAGGCTTGATGGGTGAAATTACGGATCGTATTGGTGTTATGTATGCGGGTAAGTTGGTAGAGCTTGGCAAGTCCAATGATCTAATGAATAAGCCAGTGCACCCGTATACTAAGGGTTTGTTGAATTCCTTTCCTACCATATTCGGGCCTAAAGTGCGTCTTGAAGGTATCCCAGGCAATCCGCTAAATTTGTTGGAAACACCGGCTGGTTGCTATTTTCAGGCACGTTGTCAACAATGTGATACGAACTGCGCTGAATCCTCCCCGGCTATTCGGTATTTTGCTTCGCCTCATGATCGTTCTGTGGCTTGTCACAATATTACGATGGGGGATTTGTAATGGTTTCTAGTAATCAGTTGATGGCCAATGTTGCTGATATTACGAATGAACAAATGGGTACTCTCGAAGTAGAGAACTTGGTTGTTGATTTTGCTTTGGACAGTGCTTTATTTAAGCGTCAATACATGCGCGCTGTAAACAGTGTCAGTCTGACTATTAAAGCAGGCGAAGCACTAGCTATCGTGGGTGAATCCGGCAGTGGTAAAAGTACCTGCGCCAGAGCTTTAACACGTTTGTACAAACCCACCGATGGTGTGTTGCGTCTAAATGGCCAGGATATTAATTGCCCCGAAAACCAGATTAGCCAAGCGCATTTGGCTAAACAAATACAGATGATTTTTCAAGATCCTTTTGGCTCATTAAATCCTGTCCATACCATTCGCCATCACTTGTACCGCCCTATTCGCATTCACTTGCCCCGGTTAGAGGGTAACGAAATTGAAGATTATATGCTGGCCACTCTGGAACGGGTAGGGTTGTCGCCAGCCAAGCAAACGGCGGATAAGTTTCCCCATGAACTCTCTGGTGGACAACGTCAACGTGTGGCCATTGCCAGAGCGTTAACAACAGGTGCGAAGTTTATATTGGCTGATGAGCCTATTTCCATGCTGGATGTGTCTATTCGTTTAGGTATCCTCAATTTAATGACGGATATGAAAGATGAGGGCATCGGCTTCCTGTATATTACTCATGACATTGCCACAGCGCGCTATTTTGCTGAACGAACTGGGGTGATGTATGTAGGCCATATGGTTGAGTGGGGCGAGAGTGATTCTGTAACGCAAACACCTCATCATCCGTATACGCAATTGTTAATAAGTGCAGTGCCTGAAGTGGGGCGAAAACGCGAAAATAGCATCAGCAAAGATCATAGCAAATCTCAGATACCATTATGGAAGCCTGAATCCAAGGGTTGTCCATTCGCTGGTCGTTGTCCAAAGGTAAGTAATGTTTGCCATGAGAGGATGCCTGATGTCACCCAAGTGGCTGAAGATCATTTTGTTCGTTGTTTCGCCCTGTATAAATAAAGAAGGCTGATCATTAGGAAATGATATTGATATGAAAAAAGCCAGTATATTAGAAGTGTCCAGTCTAGCCGGTGTATCACCTGCAACGGTATCACGTGTGACGAGTAACGCGGCACCTGTGAGAGAAACGACGCGAAAAAAAGTGCTTGCCGCTATGAAGGAATTGGGTTATCAGCCCAATTCTGCTGCCCAGTCATTATCATCAAAACGCTCTAATACTTTGGGCATGATTGTTTCTCATCTTGATGGCCCATTTTATGGTCCGGTAATGTCAGGCGTAGAGGAAACTTTGCGTAAGCTAAATAAGCACGTAATTATCGCCAGTGGTTTTGCAGAGGAGCAGGCCGAAAAGGAAGCGGTTGATTTTCTTATGGCAAGGCAGGTAGACGGTTTGATCTTGTTAACTGAAGGGTTAGATAGCGAATACCTTAAAGATCTGGAAAAACGCATTCCTATTTATTTGATAAATCAGCATGTAGATGGGTTAGAAATCCGCAATATGTATTTAGACAATGATGATGGTGTTTATCAAGCAACTCGCCATCTTATTGTACAAGGCCACAAGGATATTATTTACATTGCAGGGCAAGAGTACAAACAAGATGCCAATGAGCGTGTTGCCGGCTTTAAACGAGCAATGCGAGAGGCGGGTTTAACGGTTACTGGCAAGCAGATTGTACACACCAGTTTCGAAGTGGAAGGAGGTATTAAAGGTATGCAGCATATGGTTGATTCCGGCACTGCCTTTACTGCTGTGGTAGCAGGTAACGATGAAGCTGCTTTTGGTGTATATGAATGGGCTGCAAGGCATGGGTATTCTATTCCAAAAGATTTTTCCGTAATAGGGTTTGATGACATTCTCATGTCTAATTATGTTAGCCCCCGTTTGTCTACCATGCATTTTCCAAAGTACGACATGGCCAAGGCCTGCGCCACCATGGCTTACCAAGAAATATATAACAAGAAGTTGCCTGAGGGCATTAAGTTTAAAACTGATTTGGTGATCAGGGACTCAGTCATTGAACTGAAGTAGTTAACCAATAAATTATCTGCTAATAAGGGTCAAATAACACGATGGAAAAGTTTAAAGATGGATTTGTATGGGGCACGGCTGCCTCTTCTTATCAAATAGAAGGTGGCGCTAAAGATCAGGGCCGTGGAGATAGCGTGTGGGATATGTTCTGTCGCCAGCCTGGTTGGGTAAAAGATGGCAGTGATGGCATGGTTGCTTGTGATCACCTGAATCGTTATCAGGATGACGTCAATATGATGTCAGAATTAGGGATGCAAGCTTATCGTTTGTCTATTGCTTGGCCGCGTATTCTCCCACAAGGTAAAGGGCGGGTTAACCAGCAAGGTTTGGATTTTTATGACAAGCTTATCGATGCTTTGTTAGCAAAGGGCATCGACCCTTGGATTACTTTATTCCATTGGGATTTCCCTACAGCTCTGTACGATCAGGGCGGATGGTTGAATAGTGATAGTTCTGATTGGTTTGCTGATTATGCTGAATTGATTACTAATAAATTCTCGGATCGTGTCAAGAACTGGTTCACCTTAAATGAACCTCAGTGTTTTATTGGTTTGGGCCATCATTCAGCCGAACATGCTCCGTGCTTAAAGATGTCTTTTGAGAAGGTATTGCAGGTTTCGCACAACTCGTTATTGGCCCATGGTAAAGCGGTTCAAGCTATGCGAGCCAATGCCAAGCAAACCTTGAACATTGGTGCCGCACCTGTGGGTATGGTGACCTACCCAACCAGTAATGATCCCAAGTTAATTGAAGCTGCTAGGAAGGCTACATTTGATATCAATCGTTTAGACTGCTTCAGCAATACCTGGTATGCCGATCCAATGTTGAAAGGTGAATATCCTGAGGACGGTTTGGCGTTATTTGAACAATTTTTGCCCAAAATACGCACTGGTGATATGGAAACCATTAACCAACCCTTAGATATGTATGCCGCAAATATTTATTCTGGTGGAGCGTTAAAGTTAAATGCCGCAGGTGAGCCTGAAGCTGAACCATTGATTGGCTCTGGTCGGACCACAATGGATTGGAATGTGACACAAGAATGTTTGTACTGGGGGCCTAAATTCTACTACGAGCGCTATGGCCTACCCATTGTTGTGACAGAGAATGGAATGGCAAATTGTGATTGGGTTCATACTAATGGCCAGGTAGAAGATCCAGGTCGCATTGATTATGTACGCCGTCACTTGAAGAGTCTGCGACAAGCGGCTGCCGATGGTGTGGACGTGGCTGGTTATTTTTACTGGTCTATTATGGATAATTTTGAATGGGCTCATGGCTACCAACAACGATTTGGCTTAGTGCATGTGGATTATGATACGCAAAAGCGTACACCCAAGAGTTCAGCTTATTGGTATCGCGACGTTATCAACAGCGGTGGGGATATTTTGTAATGAATATGAAAACGATTTCTTTTTGCGCACTGAGCATTGTTAGCGCGACCATATTAAGTGTTCCAGCTGCAGCTCAGGCTGCAACAGACATCACTGATATCGCCTATGCTGAAGAAAAGGGCTGGAAATTAGTATGGCAAGATGAATTTGCAGGCAAGGACGTAGATGAGAGCAAGTGGGAATGGGAAGAGAATTGTTGGGGGGGCGGTAATCAAGAGCTGCAGTGCTATACAGATCGTCATAAAAACTCCTTTATTAAAGATGGAAAGTTAGTTCTTCGAGCCTACAAAGAAACCTATCGAGGGTCAGCGGAACCAGAAGATTGGGGTACAAGTGGCAAAAAAACCTTGCCCTATACGTCTGCGCGTATGCGTACCAAAAACAAAGGTGATTGGAAGTATGGCCGCTTAGAAGTGAGGGCTAAACTACCCGCTGGTCAGGGCCTGTGGCCTGCAATTTGGATGCTCCCTACAGATTACAAATATGGAACCTGGGCGGCTAGTGGCGAGATAGATATTGTTGAAATGGTCAGTCAAGCCCCTGAGGCTGAACACAAGAAAACTCATGCCACCTTGCATTATGGAAGAGAGTGGCCAAACAACGTCTACACAGGGGAAACTTTTACCCATACTGAAAGTGACCCATCCAAGGAATTTCACACTTATGCCATTGAATGGGCCGACGGCGAAATTCGGTGGTATATCAACGACTATCATTACGTCACTCAATTTTCGTCTGGGTGGTATTCACAAATTCGTGATGAAAATGGTGATTGGTACAACGTAGAGGGCAACGCGCCATTTAATGAGCGCTTCCATCTGTTGTTAAATCTAGCAGTGGGTGGCACCTGGCCTGGTGAGCCAAACGCCGAAACCAAGTTCCCAGCACAAATGGAAGTGGATTATGTGCGTGTTTATAGCTGCCCGAAAGCGCTTTCATCGCTGCGTCGATGCGCTACCAAAAACCGTCGTGCTACTCGTAACTTTGGTATGCAACCACCAAAGATCATAAATATTGAATTTGACCCTGATTTTTACAAGGCAGATGTTGTAGATATCTTTAATGGTGCATCGGTACCGCCGTTTACAGCTGATGCTTGGAAAGCTAATGGCCAAATTGACGTGACTGAAGTTGAAGATAAAGACCGTGGCACAGTTCAGCAGTTTAGCTTCAAAACCAATCAGGGCGTTGGCTATTGGCAGGGTCCATTAGGTTTTGACTTTAGTGCCTTTAAGTATATTGAATTTGATATGCAGCGTCTGGTAGATCCCCGAGCAACAGATAGCATGAAAATGAAAATCGATTGCTTCTTTCCCTGTAGTACTGGCGAGGTGCCTATTGCGCCAGCGTCGGTAGGAGAGTGGAAGTCTTACCGCATGTCGTTGGCTGAACTACGTAAGCGTCCAGGTTCGTCCTTGGACTTAACCAACGTGAATACGCCATTGGTGCTGTTGCCCGAATGGGACAATCAGCATGGTGTGGTCCTGCGTGTAGATAACGTTCGACTGGTAAAAGAATAACGACAGTTAGTTACTAAGATTTCACTTGAAATCACATGGTGGCAATAAAAGTATTTTTAATGCTGCTGACAATATTATAAAGATAAAATTATCAATAGGTGGAAACGATTATGACTTCCTTAAACGCCACAATTAATGCTCAAGAAATGCTAGCGGAACTTAAAGCCAAACAGGTTGCAGGTACCATAACCGACGCCGAGCTTGAGTTACTGAGTGAACTAGAAGCCCAGCTTGCTGAGCAAGCAGAACAAGAAGAATCAAAAGAAAAAGATGGCGTTAAGGAAGAGGCATCTACTGCAGCAGGAGTGGCTGAAACTAATCAGCCAGAATCGCTAGAACCAGAGGGCGATATAACGGCCTTGTCAGACGTGGGTTACTCTTTGCCACTGGCTGGTTTGGGGCTGCTGGGACTTAGTGCGGGCGGCAGTAGTGGCGGCTCAGTTGTAGCATCAACTTCATCTGCCAGTTTTTCTGGATCTGTAATTAATGGTTACGTGCAGGGGGCAAATGTTTTCCAAGATACTAACGACAATGGTATTTTCGATGACGGTGAGCCTAACGATACTACAGATGAAGATGGTGCTTTTAGCTTGCAAGGCTATGTACCTAATGGTGGTAGTATTATTGCAGCCCCTAATGCGACTACCATTGACACTACAACAGGTGTCGCTGTTACCACAGCATTTCGTGGTGGTGCGGATACAGAAGTCATCTCACCGATGACAACGCTTTTAGAAACAACGGACCTAACTGAAGCTCAATTAAAAACAGCATTTGGTTTGGATAGCGATGTAGACCTCCATAACTTTGATCCAATTGCGTCTGCCCTTGCTGACGATGCAAGTGCTGATAAAGTTGCAGATGCCCTGCATTACAAAGCTGTTAGCACCTCTATCTCTAATTTGCTTGATTTAGGCTCTGAAACACTTGCTTCTGGAAACACCACTGCAGCTCAGGGTGTAAAAGCAGTTGCTCAAGCCATCGAAAGTGCTATTCAAGACGCTTCGGGAGGCCCTGTTAATCTTGGTAATGCAACAACTATCCAGACGATTGTTGTCAACGCGGAGCAAAAAGCGCCAATGGCTGATGAAACTATAGATTTTAGTTCCGTCGCATCTTCAGTTAGTACGCAACTAGCGGCTGTTAACCAATCAATGATTACCAGTGCTAGTGGTGATAGTGCCAATCCAAACGCACTTCTTAATGATATGTATAGGTCAGCAAAATTTGCGCAAACTACGCTAAGTAGCAAGATGACTGAAGTTATGGAAGCTGACGCTGCTGAACGAGCAGAGAAATTAAAAGCTATTGATGACCTTAATGTTGAAACCGAGATTAATAACACTGTAATCGAAGCTGGCAACTTAGTTGTAAATGGTACTTTTGAAACAACTGATGGATGGTCAGGCAATGCTGCCAGTGTTCGTGAAAATGAAGGCTTCAATTATGCCAATGTAGAAGCGGCGGGTAACGCATGGGATGTTAACTTGAGTTATGTGCTAAGTCTCGCTGAAGACACAAGTTATCAATTGAGCTTTAGGGCAAAAGGTACGGATGGACGTGCTTTAACAGCTGGTCTTGGCTTAAACAAGGCACCTTATAGCAGTTCCACAGAAAACCTTACTCTCACGGAGGAGTGGCAGACCTATACCATTCAGATAAATGAAATTAATTTTGGTGGTGATGATAGTCGCGTAATATTTGATATGGGCGATGATGTGGGCGAAGTCTTGATTGATGATGTTGTTTTAACTGTTACAACGTCTACTGATACTGATAATAGTACTGATCCGACGTCACCAAACACGGCAGCGACCTTTACCCTTGGTNNCAGCAGCGGCTACAGCACCAACGGTAACGGATGCCGATGCTATTTCTTTGTACTCCGACACCCTGGCAAGCGACAACGTGGTGACTAATTTGAACCCCGGTTGGGGACAATCAGGTTCTTTGGGCGCCGCCACGGATGTCGACAGTGCCGTGGGTAATGTATTGAAGTTTACCAGCCTAAACTATCAGGGCATTGAACTGAACAGCACTGATGTGTCAGCAAAAGAGAGTCTGCATCTGGATCTGTGGTCAGAAACGGCGGGCAAGGTAAAGCTGTTTTTGGTGTCCACTGATGGCAACGCTTCCTCCGAAGCGGGAATCGTTTTGGATGTGACAGCGGACCAGTGGAACAGTTATGACATTGACTTAGATGCCTTCTCTGGAGTGGATCTTGCCAGTGTCTTCCAAATGAAGTTTGATAGTCAAAGTGCCGTAATTGGTTCTGACGATGGTTTAAGCAACTTCTATATGGACAATCTGTATTTTAGTGATACGACGGCCACTGTGGGTACACCGGCCTCGGCCACGGCACCCACAGCAGCGGCTACAGCACCAACGGTAACGGATGCCGATGCTATT
>ENA-UZWY01002784-UZWY01002784.1-metagenome-genome-assembly--contig:-Day-2--50m-contig-2784_pt1 | contig 20974 bp, 16 predicted proteins | sample MGYA00260341_ERZ794901 | MGnify/ENA metagenome assembly ERZ794901 | reverse complement strand
GTTCACTTCGGCCACAGGTCTCGTTTTTGGCACCCAAAAATGGAGCCTTATATCTATGGAACACGAAATGGTGTTCACATAATCAACCTTGAAAAAACCCTACCGCAATTTAATGATGTTCTGAATTTTGCGAGCAAAACAGCTGCACAGGGCGGTTCAATTCTTTTTGTTGGAACCAAAAGGGCAGCTAGTAATATTATTAAAGAAGAGGCAATTAGGTGTGGAATGCCTTACGTCAATCACCGCTGGCTGGGCGGAATGATGACAAACTATAAAACTATTAAGGCCTCAATAAAACGCCTCAAGGATTTAGAGTTTCTTGCTGAAGAAAACTTTGCACAATTTACAAAAAAAGAAGCTTTAGTCATGACAAGAGAGATGGAAAAGCTAGAGAGAAGTCTTGGTGGAATTAAGGATCTTGGGAGTATTCCTGATGTTGTTTTTGTTGTTGATATTGGTCATGAAAAAAACGCTGTCAGAGAAGCGCGTACCCTGCGCTTGCCTATCATTGGAGTTGTAGATTCTAACCACAACCCCGAAGGAATTGATTATGTCATTGCAGGAAATGATGACTCAATAAGGGCGATTGGTTATTATGCAAGAAAGATTGCAGATGCCGTTCTTGAGGCAAAAGCGTCTATTGTTGAAACTAAGCCAGTTGTTAAGAAAACTGAGCCAGCTGCAAAAAAAGAGGCTGTTGAGTCAGCGCCTGTAGTTGAAGCTGATGCCGAAGAAAAGAAACCAGCTGCAAAAAAAGAGGCTGTCGAGACAGCGCCTGAAGTTGAAGCTGATGCTGAAGAAAAGAAACCAGCTGCAAAGAAACCAGCTGCAAAGAAACCAGCTGCAAAGAAACCAGCTGCAAAGAAACCAGCTGCAAAGAAACCAGCTGCAAAGAAAACTGAAACTGATTAACAATTAAGAACAGTATATACAGGAGACAAATTATGGCAATTACAGCCGCTTTAGTTAAAGAGCTAAGAGAAAGAACAGGCGCAGGAATGATGGACTGCAAAAAAGCATTGGTTGAAACTAATGCTGATCTTGAGGCAGCAATCGATTTAATGCGTGCATCGGGAGCAGCGAAAGCTGCCAAAAAAGCGGGTCGTGTTGCGTCTGAAGGGCTTGTTAACGTTACAATTAGTGATGATAACAAACAGGCTGCTATTCTAGAAGTTAACTCGGAGACAGACTTTGTCACCAAAGGCTCTGCATTCATTGACTTTGTTGAAGCACTAGGTGTTTTGGCTTTAAAGAACAAACCTGAATCAGTAGAAAGCTTTTTAGGTCAAACGCTTGATTCTGGAGAAACTGTTGATGAGGCAAGAGAAAATATTATTGCAAAGATAGGTGAAAATATTTCTGTGAGAAGAGTACAAATTATTAGCACAGATACAGGCATTCTTGGCGCTTACAAACATGGTGATCGTATTGCAGTTCTAACAGTACTTGCTTCTCAAGACTCCGCCTTGGCGAAAGATGTTGCAATGCATATAGCCGCTTCAAGGCCTGAATGTGTTAGCGAAGATCAGCTCTCTGATGATCTCCTTGAAAGAGAAAAGGCAATCTTTATTGAACAGGCTAGAGAAAGCGGAAAGCCAGACAATATTATCGAAAAAATGATTGTAGGCAGGATGAAAAAATTTGTTAATGAAGTTACGCTATATGGCCAATCATTCGTTAAGGATCCAGACGTCACTGTTGGAGATCTAGTTAAATCGCATAACTCTGAGGTTGAGTCATTTATCCGATATGAGGTTGGAGAAGGCATAGAAAAGAAAGAGGATAACTTTGTTGAAGAGGTAATGGCCCAAGCACATGGCTAAAGCCAAATGCATTAAATAAAAAGGGCGCTTGTGCGCCCTTTTTATTGCTTAATGTATTGTGTTTTTTATAAGCTAGTTCTGTCTTTAATAATTATTTTCATTATTGCAGGCATCAAGAAAAAATCAGCCAGCAGTGCCACCAAAATTGCGCTTGCAGTAAGAACACCAAAATCAAACATGTTGTTCATTTGTGAAAAAGTAAGCACAAGAAAGCCTAGGGCCAAAACGATAGATGTAAGGGTTATTGCTCTTCCAGTTCCCAATAGTGTTAAACGTACTGCCTTGTCTACATCATTATATTGAAGCTCATACCTTCTAAAGTTGTGCATAAAGTGAACAGTGTCGTCTACGGCCAAGCCCAGGGCAATCGCTCCAATTAACAGAGTAAACATATCTAAAGGCATTTTGAAAATCACCATAATTGTTGAAAGAATAATAATCGGTAAAAGATTTGGGATCATGCTAATGAGCCCAATCTTTATATTTCCGATTAATAAAACCATCAATATAGCAATAAGCGAAAATGCCAAAACATAACTCACTGCACTACTGTAAATCGCCTCTTCAAAGGTCACAGTCATTAGGGTGCCTATCCCTGTAAAAGTTACTTTTGCTAAGGAGCCGAATTTTTGGTCAAGGTAGAGTTGTGCGTTATCAATAAAAGTGTTTGCCTCAAGAGAGTCTATAAAAGGTGTTTTTAAAGTGAGTCTGGCTTTTGAGTAGTTAGAGTCAACGAGACTGGCCAAGTCGTTATTACCGCTACTTTCAAAAAGTAGAAATTCTTGGGCAATGAGATCAGGATCGTCTGGGATGGCGTAGTATTCATCACGGTTTTCGTTCAAAGCTCTGTTGGTTTCTTTGATAACATCAATATAGCTTATAACCTTTCCAACAAACATGTTTCCTGAAGAAATCGAATTAATATTTTGAGAGACATCATCAATAACTCTCAAGACCTTTGGATTATAAAGACCATTGGTTTTTTCAGTATCTATAATAACTTCTAGGGTAAGTGAGCCCTTTAAATTTTCATCAACTTCCTCTGTTGCTATGCGCGCAAAATTGTCTTCTGGTAACCACTGAAGTGGAAAATGGGAAAATCTTAATTGTGAAGCAATAATGGTCGCACAGATTATTAAAACAACACTAACTGAAATAATTAGTTTGGGCCTACTGGTTGCAAAAATGCTGATCCCAATTAATGTTTTATCCATAAAGGTTTGGCCATCCTTTCCCGCCCTTTGCTTAATTGGCCTAAACTTGGTTACCGACATCAAAGACGGGAGAAAGACTAATGTAAAAATAAGTCCAACCATTACTCCGCTACTAGCAAAAATACCAAGATCTGCAACAGGCGCAACGCCAGAAAAAGAGAAAGACCACAAGCCTACCGCTGTTGTAATCGAGGTCATTATAATGGCCAAGCCAGAGTGTCCCATTGCATATCTGAGAGATTTTTTCGTGTCATTAGTTGTGGCAAAATCCTTATAGAATACTGCCAGTAAATGAATGGAGGCGCTAGTCACCACCGCCAGAAGAAATGTCGGCATGATTTGGGTAGCCATAGTAAATGGTGCAGAAAAAATTGACATCAGAGATACGGTCATTATTAACGTTAATGAAACACAAGTTAATGGCAATATAACTCCAGACATCCTTCTGAACAAAGCGAACAAAACAACCATAATAACAACCATCATTAAGCTAATAAAAACAGCCGAATCATTCATAAGCGCTTGTTTAAAAATTCCTGCGATTGCCGCAGAGCCTGACAAGTAGATTTCAAAATTACTGTCATTGAATCGCTCCATGATTCTTTGTGTTTCAGCAATAATTTCGTCATTTTCAGCATCTGTTAAATAGAGCCTTTGCTCGCTGATGGTCTCGTCATCAAACTCTAGTTCATCATCAAACTCTAGTTCATCATCAAATTCAAAACTTTCTGTCTCTTGAAGGGGGCCTGAGCTCGAATAAGTCTCTGTATCAATCGTTACAGTAGTCATAGTGAAGTCTTCACTGTAGAGTGAATTTTCATAAAGGCTATTATTTGTTACTGTTTCCTTAAGCTTAATAAGGTCATCTTTGTTTTTTGGAATGCTATCTATTAGAGGCTCAACAATAAGCTCCCCTTCAATTCCATAGGTGTTTCTTGCATTAATTAAAGAGTCGACAGCCTTAATATTTGGCAGTTCATTCTCTAAGGCGTGGTGAAAATTATTGAGTTTTTCTAAAAAATTAAGATCAAAAATATTTTTTGTTTTAACCGCAATCATGAGCTTTTCATCACGGCCAAACTGGTCTCTGAAAACATCATACTCAACCCTCATTGGGTCTGTTTTATGTAAAAACCCTTCAGTAGTTGTGTCCACCTTTAAGGACGGCAATTGAGACCCAATCGCAACCACTAAAACAAAAATTGCTAGAATCATTTTCTTAGCATTATCGAATAACCAGTCGGAAAAATTCTCTAATTTATCTTCAGTTTTTGTGCGCCAGTTCATATTTTAAGAATAGTTTTCAAATTCAGAGGGTATAGGATTTGAGTCAAGTCAAGCTAAGACATTATATTGAAGTATTTATAGACATTTGATTAAAACACAAGCGAAAAACCTGTTGAACTTTTATTGGGTGGTATTTATTACAAAGGCTCTATTAATTTTTCTTTATCTTCTGCTTGGCCATCATTGTTTTTCATAACCCGCCAAGAAACAAAGAGGCCGCTTCCCATAATAACAAACAAACCAATCATTGCCTGAAGATTTGGAATATAACCAAAGATGATATAGCTTAAAGCAATGGCGCCTACAATTTCAAAGTAATTAAAGGGGCTTAGTTCAGATGCGCTTGCAAACTCGAATGCCTTAATGATAAAGAAATGTGATGCCGCAGCAAAAAATCCCATGGCCGAACCTAGTAAAACTCCCTTCATGTCAGGAGTTTTCCAAGAAAATAAAGCTAACGGCAACATAATTGCAATACCAACCGCCGCTGAATAAAAAAGAGTAAGGACAGGGGGCGCCTTGAAGGAAAGTTTTTTTGTAAAGATAATATAGAGGGCATAACAAACGCCAGCAACTACCGCGAGAAGAAGGCTTGGTTTAAAGTCGTCTCCTGTAGGCTGTAATACAACAACCACACCTATAAACCCTAGCAATACACCAGCTCCAATAAATAAATCAAATCGCTCTCCCAATAAAGTTGGCGAAAGGATGGCCACCACCAAAGGAGAGATAAAAAGCAAGGTGAGTGCGTTAGGAATAGGGTTAGATTTAATAGCTGCAAAGAAGAAAAGCGTTGCCAGAGTTAACATAAGCCCCCTCATAAACTGCAGTCCTAAGCTTTCTGGCACTCTTTTCCACTGAACTTGCTGCCACAATATGATGGGTATCAACCAACAAGCATGGAAAAAAAATCGAGTCCATGTAACTTGCATTACAGAATAATCTTCACTCAAAAGCTTTGCAAAGACATCTAAAAAGGGGACAGTGCTCATGCCCAAAAGCATCAATACTATCCCCTTAAGGACTGTTTTATTTAGAAAGTTCATAGAATAGTGAGTAAGATACTGTGCTGATTGTACAACAACAAAGTGTAATGTTACAGGTAAATTAAGTGGTGCCGTCGGACGGAGTCGAACCGTCACAGCTTGCGCTACAGCCCCCTCAAGGCTGCGTGTCTACCAATTTCACCACGACGGCTTAATTTAGTTACTTGGAATTTCGCTTGTGTCTGAATCAAAGCCATCATCACTCATGACGCTTTGAGTCATAATGCTTTGTTCTGGATCTGAGGCGACTCTTTCATTTGATGCAAAATAAGCAAGACTGATGCTGGTTACAAAAAAACTAATAGCCAAAACTGCAGTTAATTTATATAAAAATGAGTGGGCTCCTCTCGCACCAAAAACTGAACCTGCTGCACCAGAACCAAATGCAGCCCCTGCATCTGCACCCTTACCATGCTGGATAAGAATCAGTCCAACAAGACCAAGAGCCAACAACACATGAATTACTAAAATAATTTGAAACGTCATATTAACCTGCCTTACATATTTGTAAAAAATCTTCTGCCTTAAGCGCAGCGCCACCAATAAGCCCACCATCAATATCTGGACAAGAAATTAGATCTGAAGCATTACCAGCATTCATACTCCCACCATAGAGTATAGGTGTTTTTTGAGCAATACTTTTACTATTGACAGCCAATAGGTTGCGAATAAATAAATGAACAGACTGTGCCTGCTCAGGTGTTGCTGTCAAACCTGTTCCAATAGCCCAAACTGGTTCATACGCAATGATAACACCATCAAAGGCGTCTATTCCAAGGAGGCTGATAACTGCATTTAGCTGCTCTGCAACAACAGTCTCAGTGTTTCCTGACTCTCTCTCCTCAAGAGACTCTCCAATACACAGAAGAGGAATTAGGCCAGCATCAATTGCTGCCTTTGTTTTTTCTGCAACAACAGCACTTGTTTCGCCATAAAGACTTCTTCTCTCTGAGTGCCCAACTATCACATGTTGAGCGCCAAAATCCATGATCATATCTGCGCTAACCTCTCCTGTAAATGCTCCACCTGAATTTACATTTAGGTTTTGTGCGCCTAGCATTAGATTGGAGCCATTAATTAAAGACTCGACCTGTGAAAGATACGGAAAAGGAGCGCAAACTATAACATCAGAGGAAACGCCGTTCATACCTGAAAGAATGCCATTAATAAGTGAATTAACTGACTCCTTGCTAGCGTTCATCTTCCAGTTTCCGGCAACTATCGTTTTTCGCATCCCGTTTGGCCCTTATAAAAAGAGGGCAATGTTACTCTAAATCACTTAGAAAATCAATTAAGAAAGGGCTTTTAGCGCCTATTTAAGGCTTGGCATCTCTCTCATAAACATACCTCTTTGTATGTCGGCCTCATCTGCTTCAAAGTTTTGTGCTGCTAGATGACCTAAATAAACTGCATCGGCTATAAGACCAGGGGCTTCTGCATCACCAATAATTTTAATATTGTATTGTGTTTTACCTTCTGAGTTGCTTTGCAGCAGGCTGTCATAAAGCGCTGTGTCAGATATACGTTCTGTTACCATAATAATAGACTCACATGGAAGCCTGGAAGTTGCGCCAGTAAAAGTGCACTCTAAGATCGCAACTTTATCCTCTATTTTGCTAATTGAATTATTGCAAATAATTTTTACACCAGAATTAATCAAAGCCGCTTGAATCCTTTTTTGCTCCAGAGTTGAATCAGTCCATGGTGAGACCACACTTGCAGGTGTTACAAAGATAACCTCAATATTATTGGCGCTGAGATGGTCTGCAATTACTCCTGCTAAGTACCCTTGCTCATCGTCATAAACGACAAGTGGGCCCTTTATGTTTTTTGAGTCTTTAACAGCCTCCTCTGGAGAATAGACTTTAACAGTTTCTAATCCTTGAATAGGTGATCTTCTACTTCTTCCAATTCCATCTTTTCGCCAGCTTGAGCCAGTAGCCAAAAATATGTTGTTAATGCCAAGCTCATCGATATGCTCTGCGGTGATCCTGCTCTCTCTGTAAACCTCAATGTTATTTTTCTGAAGAATCTCGTGAACCCTGTTATCAACAACTCTTTTCCAGGCTGAAAGTCCTTTGAGACTCGACTCAAACAAAACTCTCCCACCTAACTTGTTCTCAGCCTCTACTAGAACAACCTCATACCCACGCCTTGCTAGTTGAACTGAACATTCAAGACCTGATGGTCCAGAACCAACTATAAGAGCTTTTTGATCTGTAGCCCTAGGTTTAATATTTTCTGGATCCCAGCCTCTTCGCCACTCCTCTCCCATTGTAGGGTTTTGAGTGCAACGTATCGGAACTGTAAAGTTATCACTCGAAACGCAAATATTACAGCCAATACACTCTTTAATCTGATCTGTATTTTCTGTTTGTATTTTATTTGGCAAATAAGGATCTGCAATTGATGGTCTGGCAGCCCCTATAAGATCTAAAGCGCCTCTATCAACAAGCTTTAACATTAGATCTGGAGATGTAAGCCTTCCAACCCCAACAACTGGCTTTGTAGTCAGGCTTTTTACAAACTCAACATAAGGCATTTGATAGCCTTCGTTTGGCTCAAAACGAGAGGTTTGAGAATCATTAGACCAATCTGAAACATTAACATCCCACAGGTCTGGATGTTCTGACAACAGTTCAACAACTGCTCGGCCCTCTTCCTTAAACTGCATTCCGTCTTTACCTTTTAGTTCGTCTACTGCAAAACGAAAAGCGACTCCACAACTATCTCCAATTGCCTCCTGGGTTTCCTCCAGCAACTCTCTGGTTAGTCTCAAACGATTTTCTAGGGTGCCGCCATACTCGTCAGTTCGATTATTCATATCTGGCAATATAAACTGTTGTGCTACCGACATACCATGGCCAGCATATACATAAACTATGTCAAAACCAGCCTCTTTAGCATTCAAAGCCGCTCTTTTGTGCCAATCCCTAAAGTCTGAAATATCCTTTTTTGACATACGCCTTGATTGTTTTGGATATAAAAAATTAACAGGCTGAGCATTAGGTGACATAGCAGGAATTCTGGAAAAAAGGTTTGTAGAATTGTGACCGCTATGCGTTAATTCTATTGCAGCTAGGGCGCCGTGCTTATGAACCGCTTCGGTCATTAAGCGCAATGCGGGAATATCTCTTTTATCCCAAATTCTTTGTTCAACATAAGGAGCTAGATCAGAACTTGGGTGTATTTCTGCCTCTTCTGTGCTGACAACACCCCAGCCTCCCCTTGCTTTAGTTTCTCTCATAGCTGCATGTGCTTTTGGTCTTAGATGACCCATACCACAACAATGTGGAACCTGATAAAACCGGTTTTTTGTGACAACTGGACCTATTTTCACTGGCTCAAAAAGCCTACTGTATGGATTTTTACTCATGAGTTATTTATACAATATTAACAAGATAAAAAGCAAACTATTCTACCAAATGCTTAGATCATTTTTATCAACATTACAGGTATCATTAGATTTTTAATTCTATGTTTTATGAACCAATAATGTCACAGGTTTGGGCTAAATGTTTAGACTCCTTAAAAGACTCTCTGCCACTAGGAGAATATAGTGTGTGGGTCAAGCCACTTAAGGCAACCGAAAGAAATGAAACCCTTTATCTTAATGCGCCTAGTGCGTCTGCCCTTAAATACATAAACAACCATAAAAGTTTAGAGGCAGCAATTATCTTAGCAGTCTCTGAAGGTGACCGCAAACTCAAAGTAAGATTTGGTGTTACCGAGTCTAACAAAAAAACAGCAAGCGTCAAAAAACACCACACCACTCCTTTGTTTCCAGAATATACTTTTGACAATCTGGTCTTAGGAAGCGCAAATCAAGTTGCTGCTCTTGCAAGCAGACAAATAGCTGAAAAAATAGGAACGTCTCCCTATAATCCCTTTATTATCTATGGCGAGTCTGGGCTTGGAAAAACACACTTAATGCAAGCGGCTGGACACCTTGCTCTGAAAAAAAACCCAAACTCTAAAATTATCTATGTGCCCCTCATGGATTTTGTTCGAAACATTACAACAAGCCTTCGACACAACACCATAGAAAATGTGAAGCTTTTCTATCAATCAGCAGACCTTTTGTTGGTTGACGACATTCATTTAATTGCCGGTAAAGACAAATCACAAGAAGAATTTTTTCATATTTTTAATTTTTTGTTTAGCACAAAAAAACAAATTATTTTTACGTGTGACCAGCCTCCAAAAAACATTAAGGACCTTGAAAACAGGCTAAAAACGAGATTTTCACAAGGGCTTAATCTTCAACTCTCTCCACCAGAACTTGAAATGAGGGCAGCCATTCTGCTTAAAAAATCTCAAAATCCACAAATATCACTTAATCTTTCAGAGGATGTAGCTTTATTTATTGCGAGTCATGTCATATCAAATGTAAGAGATCTTGAGGGGGCGCTCTTGAAACTAAAAGCGTTTGTAGACTTTTCTCAAATTGATCACTCCCTTATTACCAAAGATGTAGTAGAAGGGGCTTTAGGAGATTTAATAAAACCAAAAAAACTGTTTATTGAAGTTAACGAAGTTCAGAAAACCGTCAGTAAGTACTACGGCATTACAGTTTCAGATTTAATTTCAAACTCTCGCAAACAGCACTTAGTTAAAGCAAGGCAGATGGCTATCTACTTGTGTCATGAGTTGACCTCACTGTCTTTGGCCAAAATAGGCCAAAACTTTGGAAATAGAGACCACTCAACAGTGCTTTATTCTTGTGAAAAACTAAAAAAACTTATTTCTTCAAACGAGGAGATCAAAAATGACATTGAAAATATCAAAATCAAGATTACTAACTTATAAACAAATTAATTACTACTTGGGTTGTTGGTAATTAACAAAACATCTTATAATTAGTAAACTAGTTAACATCCTAAATAATAAACAATAAAGATACTAACAACATAATCACCGATCAAATAATTGTTTTTTCTAAAAAAAAGATCGTAATTAACAATTAATAGACCAGCTAATAATAACAATAATTAATTTAATAAGAAAGGCTATTTATGAATACTGAATTAAGTGTTGAAGAACTTATAGAACCCTTACAAACTGTAATTGGAGTTGTCGAAAAAAAACAAACACTACCAATTCTTTCCCATGTATTAATTCAGCTTAAAGAGAACAAACTTACATTAACAACAACTGATATGGAGCTCGAAATCAGCGCTTCAAATAAAATAGAGAGTGATACAGAAGCCACATTCACAATTTATGCAAAGGATTTAATTGATATTGTGAGAAAGCTGCCAGAAAAAACTCAAATAAAATTCAAAATAGAAGAGAATAAAGTTTATCTAAATGCAAACAAAAACACATTTGAACTAAATACTTTTAATCATCTTGATTTTCCAGCTCTTCCAAAGACGCAAAATACAAGTATTATCAAAATTAAACAAAAAACACTTAAAGAGTTAATTGAAAACACAAGTTTCTCAATGGGAAACCAAGACATTAGGGCGTATCTGAACGGTCTGTTTTTTGAGCTTAATAAAGACTCTTTAACCGTGGTTGCCACAGATGGTCACAGACTCTCAATTGGCGAAGTTAATCAAGAGAACAGCTTAGAAGATAAAAAGACAGTAATTCTTCCAAGAAAAGCAGTACTTGAACTAACTAAGTTATTGAATAAAAGCACACAAGATATCGCTGAAATACATCTTTCTGATAATTACTTCTCATTAATTGACTCAAACACTAAAATTATTAGTCGCTTAATTGATGGTAATTTTCCAAACTATAAGCAAGTAATGCCTACAGATTTTAGCAATACTATAAATATTGATCGGGAAGACTTTTTATCAAGTCTCCAACAAGCTTCAATTTTTGTTGATGAGAGAACTAAGGGTGTCAAACTTGTATTTAGAGACGACAAACTCAGTATATTTTCTCATTCAGAAAGAGGTAGGGCTGAAACACAAATTGAAGTTACTAAACAAGAAAAAGAGCTTGAAATTGCTTTTAATATCCACTACCTTATTTCAGTTCTTGAAAAACTAACTTCCAAAGAGGTCAACATGGTTATTCCAGGCGGAGAAAATAAATCATGTCTTTTGAGCGCTATTGGAGACGAAAGCTACCAATATATTATTATGCCGATGAGAATTTAGTGGCCCTGCTTAATGGCACATATTGAAAAGCTGCACGTTTTAAAGTTTAGGAATTTGACAGATCAATACCTGATTCCCAACAACAACATAAATCTCATACTTGGTCAAAATGGTCAGGGGAAAACAAACCTTATTGAATCTATATATTTCTTAGGACACGGCAGGTCTTTTAAGACTAAAAATTTAAAAGATATCATACCTTTTGACGAGCAACAAATAAAAATATCTGCGATCGTCGATGCGCAAAAAATCAGCATAAAAAAGACTCGTGACAAAAGCGAGATTCTTATTGAGGAAGTAAAAATTTCTAGTAATAGCTCTTTAAGTCAAATCCTTCCGATACAGGTTATATCTCCTGATCGAGGATTTGTAGTAGGAGGTTCGCCAAAACTAAAAAGGTCTTACTTGGACTGGGGAGTTTTCCACAGCAATAACAAAACCCTAAAGACTTATAAAACATATAAAAAGACTCTTAAAAACATTAACACACTTCTAGCGAGTGGAAACATCAACGAACTTGATGAATGGTTTACTCAGTTTGCAAGTCTTTCTGTAGAGATTACAAAAGATCGTATCAACTATATAAAACAACTAGTAGTTGTCCTTAAAGAACAAACTAGCAATAAGTTCAATGGTTTAATTAAACTTAGCGATGATTTTGTTTTTCAAATTCAAACAGGGTGGCCAAAAGAGGTTAATCCTCTCAGTGAAACACAAATATTAGAATATCTTTTAAAAAATACAAAAACCTTTTCGAAAACAAAACACCTAAGCTATGGGCCTCATAGAGCAAACATAGAATTTCTTTTAAATAAAAAAAATGAAACCTACCTTTCAAGAGGAGAACAAAAAAAAATGTCTATTGTTTTTTGGATGTTACAAGTTATGATTCTTGTTCGGAACAAAATTAAACCAATTGTATTAATTGATGATATTTCATCGGAGCTTGACTTCAACAAAATAAAAACTATTATTGATTATTTAATCGAAATAAATATCCAAATTTTCATATCAGATATAGGCAATAAACACCTACCAGTAGATATTAAAAAATCAAGTGTGTTTAAAATAAAAAATGGGGTACTAGAGAGCCTATAAACATCTGATTTTTTTACAACACACAGCCTAAAAAATATTGATGAAATAATGCTAAACACTATTGCCGTGGTATAATAAATTTATTTTTAAAGGGCAGTTATGACTGAAGAATACCAAGCCTCGAATATTAAAGTTTTAAAGGGTTTGGACGCTGTTAGAAAGCGCCCTGGAATGTATATTGGTGATACCGATGATGGCACAGGTTTACACCACATGGTCTTCGAGGTTGTAGACAACTCAATCGATGAAGCTTTGGCTGGACATTGCTCCAAAATCCAAGTTGTTATTCATGATGATAACTCTATATCTGTTACTGATGATGGGAGGGGAATTCCTGTAGACATCCATCCAGAGGAAAAAATTTCTGCTGCTGAAGTTATTATGACAGTTTTGCACGCTGGTGGTAAGTTTGACGATAACTCCTACAAAGTTTCTGGCGGGCTTCATGGGGTTGGCGTATCTGTAGTAAATGCATTGTCTGAATCGCTTCATTTAACTATTTACAGAGGCGGTGATACTTATGAGCAGGATTATGTTTTGGGTGTCCCAAAAGAACCCATTAAGATAACTGGAAAAACAGACAAAACTGGAACAACAATTCACTTTAAACCAAGTTCAGATATATTTACAGAAACTGTTTACAAGTTTGAAACGCTTTCAAACAGATTAAGGGAGCTTTCCTTCTTAAATTCAGGTGTACATATTGAGATTAATGACGAAAGATCAGATAAAAAAGACGTGTTTGTTTACGAGGGCGGTATTACAGCTTTTGTTGAGCATTTAAACAAATCAAAAAACCCAATACATAGTGATATTATTTCTATAGCCACCGAAAAAGATGATATTTCGGTTGATGTTGCGCTTCAGTGGAGTGACTCATATCAAGAGAGTGTTTACTGTTTTACAAACAACATACCTCAAAGAGATGGGGGGGCTCACCTTGCAGGTCTTAGGGCCGCTCTTACAAGAACACTTAATAATTTTATAGACGCCTCTGGACTAGCAAAAAAAGAAAAGGCAGCTATTACAGGTGAAGACACAAGAGAGGGTTTAACTGCTATTTTGTCTATAAAGGTTCCAGACCCAAAATTTTCATCTCAAACGAAAGACAAGCTTGTTTCGTCAGAAGTTAGAGCTCCTGTGGAGTCATCCGTGAACGAAAAACTAGGTGAGTATCTTTTAGAAAACCCAGCCGAAGCCAAAATAATCATTAGTAAAATTTTTGAGGCATCTAGGGCAAGGGATGCGGCCAGAAAGGCCCGTGAAATGACAAGAAGAAAAGGAGCTTTAGATATTGCAGGCCTTCCTGGAAAGCTCAGTGATTGTCAAACCAAAGACCCTGCTGAGTCTGAAATTTTTCTCGTGGAGGGAGATTCTGCGGGAGGCTCTGCTAAACAAGGAAGAGATAGAAGAACGCAAGCAATTCTTCCTCTCAAAGGAAAAATATTAAATGTAGAAAAAGCTAGATTTGAAAAAATTCTTTCATCACAAGAAGTTGGAACCTTGATTACTGCCTTGGGTTGTGGCATTGGTCAAGAAGAGTATGATATTGAAAAACTCAGGTACCACAAGATCGTAATTATGACTGATGCAGATGTGGATGGTGCTCATATTAGAACCCTTCTATTGACTTTCTTTTATAGACACTTTCCAGAGCTTATTGAAAATGGTTATCTTTATATTGCCCAACCACCTTTATACAAAATTAAAAAAGGAAAACAAGAGCGATATTTGAAAGATGATGCTGAGCTTGATCAGTATTTACAACAAGAGGCTATTCATGACGCCAGCCTTTTTGCAAATAATGACACACCAGCTATCCAAGGGGTTGCGCTTGAAAAAATTGTAGCGAGCTATTATAAAACTATTGGGATTATCGAAAAACTCAGCAAAAAATACAATGAGCCGTTGTTAAAGGCAATTTTAGGTATGCCAATGATAGACCTCAATGACCCAAAGAAAGCTAAAGAGTGGTGTGACTCTTTACAGCAAAAAATGAATAGTAGTAGCTCAATGTCTGAGAGCCACAATCTTGATTTTTCTAGCAAAGGGGTATCTTATTCTATGAAAACATATGGCGTCGAAACTGCTTCATCTGTTCTTGATGTAGCTTTTTTTGATTCAAAAGAGTATAAAAGTATAGAAAGTTACTCTAGTCAAGTTGAGAGCATGTTTACTGATGAAACTTTTGTTCAAAAAGGGGCAAAAGAGAAAAAAACTCCAAACTTCACTGCCGCATTAAACTTTTTGTTGGTTGAGGCACGTAAAGGACAAGGATTTCAAAGATACAAAGGACTGGGAGAAATGAACCCTGATCAGCTTTGGGACACTACAATGAACCCTGAGTCTAGAGTCATGCTTAAGGTTAAAATTGAAGACGCTATTGCCTCTAATGACGTCTTTACAACACTTATGGGGGACGAGGTTGAACCAAGAAGAAACTTTATTGAGGAAAATGCACTTAAGGTTGATAATCTCGACTTCTAATCTAACTCACTATTAACTTGAATTGAATTAATTCGAGTTACGAATTTATTTACTAACTTGCAGCCCTTATTTGTAAGATAATTGTTCCAATTACTTACAAATGGTAGGGTTATGTCAAAAAAACATCCTGTAATTGCTATAACTGGGTCGTCTGGTGCTGGAACATCGACTGTTAAAAACGCATTCAATCATATATTTGGAAGGGTTGGTGCCAAGCCAGTTATTATAGAAGGGGATAGTTTCCATAAGTTTGACCGAAAGCAGATGAAGACTGCAATGGAGCTTGAAGACAAAAAAGGAAATAAGTACTTTAGTCATTTTGGGCCAGAAGCTAACCATTTTGATTTGATTGAAAAAACATTTAAACAGTATGGTGAAAAAGGCCACTGTAAAAGGCGTTATTATATTCATTCGGATTCTGAGGGAGTCCCTTTTGGTAGAAGGGCTGGTGAGTTTACCGAATGGGAAGATGCGGGGAAAAATAGTGATCTGTTGTTCTATGAGGGGCTTCATGGTGGCGTAAAAGATGGTACTATTGATGTAGCAAAATATGTTGATCTACTGATTGGAGTAGTGCCTGTTGTTAATCTTGAATGGATTCAAAAAATTCACAGAGATAAAGAACAAAGAGGCTATTCTGCAGAAGCAACGGTTGATACAATCCATAGACGTATGTGGGATTATATAAATTACCTAACGCCTCAGTTTTCAAGAACACACATTAACTTTCAAAGGGTTCCAACTGTTGACACGTCGAATCCTTTTATTGCACGAGACATACCAACACAAGATGAAAGCTTTGTTGTTGTTAGGTTTCAAGATCATAAGTATTGTGACTTTGTTTACCTGCAAGATATGGTAGCGGGCTCTTTTATGTCTCGACCAAATACACTAGTTGTTCCAGGCGGAAAAATGGGTTTTGTAATGGAGCTGATTTTAAGAGAGCAAGTAGAGAAGATGCTTAACCATTAATTAAGCTTAATTTCGGGTCTAGCCTTTTATGACAACATTGATCAGCCTATTCGGAACAACAATCACTTTGACTATTTGCTTGCCCGCTGTAAACTTTAAAATTCTTTCGTCATTTAAAGCCATCCCTTCTACAACTTTGTTTTCTGAATCGACTGGTACTACTATCTTTGCGCGTAGCTTCCCATTAACCTGCGCTATAAGTTGAACATTTTCTTGGATAAGTGCAGAACCATCAACTTTAGGCCAGCTAGAATTAACTACCGCCTCTTTTCCACCCAATAAAAACCAAAGGTGGTGGCAAACATGGGGCATAACAGGACTCAGACATTTAACCATTATCTCAATTGCTTCTCGTTTTATGGCAACCCCTTCTTGTGAGTCATCAGCATACTTTGCTAGGGTGTTGTTAAGTTCCATCATGGCTGCTATTGCTGTATTAAAAGAGTGCCTTCGGCCAAAATCATCACCTACTTTTTGCAAAGCTAGGTGGGTTTTTTGACGCATCGCTTTTTGTTCATCTGTAAGTCTAGAGATATTTATTTTTGAAAGAGCTCCACTTTTTTCTGATTCCACAAACCCACTTACAAGGCGAAAAAATTTATTTATAAACCGGTGTGAGCCCTCTATGCCTGTGTCTGACCACTCAAGATCTTGTGTTGGAGGTGCTGCAAATAAAATAAAGAGTCGAGCTGTGTCTGCACCATACTTTGAAATCATTTCTTCTGGGTCAACCGTGTTGCCTTTTGATTTGCTCATTTTTGCCCCATCTTTAAGCACCATTCCTTGGGTGAGAAGGTTGGTGAATGGTTCGTTTGTTTCTATAATGCCTTCGTCTCGCAAAAGTTTTGTAAAAAAACGCGAGTATAAAAGATGCAGTATGGCGTGCTCTATACCCCCAATATACTGGTCAACTGGGAGCCAATAATTAGCACGCTCATCTAGTATCGCATTCTTCTGATCAACACATGTGTAACGGGCAAAATACCAAGAAGATTCAAAAAAAGTATCAAAGGTATCTGTTTCTCTTTCAGAGTCAGCTCCACATTTTGGACAAGACGTCGTGTAAAAATCAGGCATTTTTTTAAGTGGAGACCCCACCCCATCAAGAGCAACATTTTCTGGAAGTTTAACAGGAAGGTTTTTATAAGATTCGGCCACAGTGCCACAAGATGGACAGTTTATTATTGGAATTGGACAACCCCAATAGCGCTGTCTTGAAACACCCCAATCTCTCAGGCGATAATTGACTTTTTCTTCACCCATTTTTAGGATGGATAGTCTTTTACTTATTGCTTTAAATGCGGCAGTGAAGTCTAGACCATTGAACTCACCAGAGTTGATAAGAATCCCTTTTTCAACGTATGCTTCTTCACTTATATCAACTAGCCCAGAGGAGTCAGCAATAACCTCTTTAATTGGAATATTGTATTTGTTAGCAAATTCATAGTCTCTTTGATCGTGTGCTGGAACACTCATAACTGCGCCAGTACCATATCCCATTAAAACAAAGTTTGCTATCCAGATAGGAGTCTTTTCTCCAGTAAGGGGGTGAGCACAAATAAGACCAGAGTCAACGCCCTTTTTTTCCATAGTTTCGATTGCAGCCTCAGCAGTTTCCATTTTTTTGCATTCATCAAGAAATTTTTGAACCTGCTTGTCTTTTTTGCCCACTTCGATTGCCAGAGGGTGTTCAGCAGCGATGGCAAGATAAGTCACACCATAAAGGGTGTCTGGTCTGGTTGTATAGACTGTCAGTGAGGATGAGTCATTGAGCTTAAACTCAATATCAAGGCCAACTGATTTACCTATCCAATTTGTCTGCATCATTCTAACAGCATCAGGCCAACCATCTAGCTTTTGAATGTCAGCTAAGAGCTCATCTGCATAGTCAGTTATTTTCATGTACCACTGAGAAATTTCTTTTTTCTCAACAGGCACCCCCGAGCGCCAGCCACAACCATCAACAACCTGCTCGTTAGCGAGCACTGTATGATCAACTGGGTCCCAATTTACTACTGCTTTTTTCTTATAAACTAAGCCCTTTTCAAAGAGTTTAATAAAGAACCATTGTTCCCATCGATAGTATTCTGGGTGACAGGTTGCCAGCTCTCGAGACCAGTCATAGCCAAAGCCTAATTCGACTAACTGCTCTTTCATGTGGCTTATGTTTTCATAGGTCCACCCTGCAGGGGGTACTTCGTTCTTAATGGCGGCGTTTTCTGCTGGAAGGCCAAAAGCATCCCATCCTATTGGTTGCATTACGTTTTTACCCAACATTTTTTGGTATCTTGATATGACATCACCAATACTATAATTACGCACATGACCCATATGGAGCCTTCCAGACGGATACGGCAACATAGATAGGCAATAATATTTCTCTTTAGTTTTATCTTCTGTGACGACAAAAGAGTTGTTTTTTTTCCAATAGTTCTGAGCCTCTTTTTCGATTTTTTTGGCGTTATATTCTTGTTGCATTGTCTATTTCTAGTTTAGGTTGAGTGATCCAACGAGTGAGCTAACACTGCTCATTCCTTGCTGGTCGAGATACTGACTAATACCAGCATTAATCTCTTGACAAATCAGTGGGTCATAAAACAAAGCAGTACCTATTCCAATTGTGTCTGCTCCAGCAATAATAAATTCTATTGCATCTTTTGCATTGACTATGCCGCCTTGTCCAATGATTGGAACATTATGTTTTTTACTAACTTCGTATACTTGGTGCACTTTAAGAAGCGCAATTGGCTTTATTGCTGGACCAGAAAGCCCACCTTGATTGTTACCAATCACAGGCTTTCTTTTTTCAATGTCTATTGCCATGCCCATTACTGTGTTTATAACGGCTAAACCATCACTGCCAGCATCTATACAGCGAAGTGCATTTGACGCAATATCAGTTTGGTTAGGAGACAGTTTTGTGATAATGGGTTTGCTTGTATTTTTGCGACATATTTCTACAACTCTGAAGGACATGTCTGGGTCATTACCAAAAGCAACCCCTCCTTCTTTGACGTTAGGACAAGAAATATTAATTTCAATTGCATCAATGTCAGTATCGTCAAAATACTTAGCCACTTCTCCATATTCATCAACACTAGAGCCAGAAATATTAATAATAAACTTAGTTTCATCTTTATCTAGAGTCGGCAGAATGTCGGCAATAACCGAGCTGGTTCCTGGGTTTTGAAGGCCAATTGCATTAAGCATCCCATTTGGAGTTTCAGCGAGCCTATGTGATTTATTTCCTAATCTTGGCTCTAGGGTGGTGCCTTTTAAACAAACCGCGCCCACGTGGGAGTTTGAAAATCCTTTTATTCTTGTGTACTCTTCTCCAAATCCAACACACCCCGAAAGTAAAACGATAGGCGAGTTAAGTGACATCCCACAAAAACTTGTTTTAAGATTATTTTGCATTGTCGACATTATACTTTTATGGTGACTTGGGAGTTATTAACTTCGTCTAAAATGTTGCTATGAATGGAGTTTTTGTCACGGGAAGCAATACAGAAGTTGGAAAGACCACAATTTCTGTTGAAATAATAAAGTATCTTAGAAAAAAAAGAACAATCGTTGCAAGGAAGCCAGTTGAAACCGACTGCGAGCTAATCGATGGGATTTTTTTTCCAAAAGATGCGGCAAAACTCAATGAAGCTTGCGCATCAGGAGAAAGTCTGAGTCAAGTCTGCCCTTATTGTTTTGAGCTTGAGGCAAGTCCTGAAGAGGCCAGTTTGGATGCTGGAAAAAACCTAACTCTTGATGATTTGATATGCGCTTGTAATGATGGAGTGGGCGAACGTTTTGTTTTCGTTGAAGGGGCAGGCGGCTTTTACTCACCAATTGCGGATAAAGCGCTCAATTCAGATCTTGCTGTTCAACTTGGTTTGCCGGTTATCATTGTTATTAAGGATGAACTGGGAGCAATAAGCCAAGCATTATTGTCCATCGATGCCGTTCTTAATAACAAACTTAAAGTGGCTTTTGTAGTTCTGAATGAGATTCATCAGAATACACTTTCAAATTTTGAAGCGCTTTGTTCGTATACTGATGTACCTGTCCTAAAGTTTTCCAAAAGGAACCCTGAGTCATTTTATTTAGAGGTTGAAAAACTAATCTAGTATTGTAAGGTTTGGTTTTTTCTCTTCTTTGTCTGCACTAGCACTTTTGTGATCAAAAAGCATTCCCTCACCATTCTCTTGGGCATAGATAGACATTACAGCCTCGCAGGGAACAATAATCTTTTGAGATTTGCCGTGAAAACGTGCTTTAAAGCTTATAGAGTCATTATTGATAAGACGATTGGAAGTTGCTGAAGCGCTAATATTTAAGACTATCTTTCCATTGTTTTCAAACCCATCAGGGATTGACAGACCTTCACTTTTGGCATTTACTAAGACGTAAGGTGTCAGGCTGTTGTCCTCTATCCAATCGCAATATGCTCGGATTAAATAAGGTATAACGCCTTGCATTTATTTCTAGTTGAAGTCTTTTTCAGCAAAAGTTAAACTATCGTGAAAACCTTCTTTTTCAAAAAGCCTATTTGCATAATCCTTGATTGGTTTCGCTTTTTCACCTAGCGAGATTCCTAAAAGATCAAGCCTCCATAGGATTGGCGCAATACAAACATCAACAAGCGTCATTGTTTCACTTTTAAAGTAAGGCTTATGAGAGAATAATGGAAGTAGTTCTAACAAGTTTCCATGAAGTGTTTTTCGAGCAGCGTCAGCTTCTTTTTTGTTTCCATTGAGGATTTTTGCAACTAATTCATACCAGCATCCATCTGCTCTTGTGAAGCGATAGATTAAAAGTCTTTTTTCAGCTTTTTCAATTGGATCTACTGGCAATAGAGGTGGGAAAGGGAAGCGTTCATCAAGGTATTCCATGATTACTGAAAGATCATACAGAACCATTCCTCGGTCAAAGAGAGT
>ENA-UZWY01007155-UZWY01007155.1-metagenome-genome-assembly--contig:-Day-2--50m-contig-7155_pt1 | contig 21763 bp, 28 predicted proteins | sample MGYA00260341_ERZ794901 | MGnify/ENA metagenome assembly ERZ794901 | reverse complement strand
TCGAACGTATCACCTTTAATTGGACACCAGCCTGATGCATTTGTTAGGCCAGCAACATGTGCAATATGCCCCGCTTTTTGCGCAGGAATGATATTAATTACATCGCCTTGATAATCATCAACTTCACCAGATAGTGTCATGCCAGCAACATCAACAGACTCAATCTTACCACCAGCAGAGCCCTTAACCCATTCAATCATTGAGTTATCAGTACCATAGCCATAGTGCTTCTTCCAACCTGCAGTAAATAGTCCAAATTTAGAAAATTTTTCTTTATCGTCCAAAATTAAAATTTTGCCCGTTGGGTTGTGCTTTTTCAAGAAGTGCGCAATTTGTGAAGCGCGCTCATAAGGGCCTGGAGGACAGCGGAATGGATTTGCAGGCGGTGCGATAATAACGGTACCACCCTGCTTCATTGATTTAACTTGATCACGCAACATTGCTGTTTGCGGGCCAGCTTTCCAAGCATGTGGAATTTTAGTATTTGCTACTGTCTCATCGTATCCATCAATCTTGTCGTATCTAAACGATACACCAGGAGACACAATACAGCGATCATAGTTAAAACTACGGCCACTTGCTGTTTTAACACGTCTACTATTAGCTTCGATATCAATAACCTTATCAATCACGACGTTAACACCATGATCTTTAAGCCCATCATAACCAAACTTAATTGAATCCATGGTGCGCTCACCGCTTAACACCTCATTACTACCAAAGCAGGTAAAGTAATTTTCATTAGCTTCGATTAGTGTTACTTCAACAGTTTTGTCCATCATGCGAATGTATTTTGCAGCAACTGCACCACCCATACCGCCACCAACAACAACAACTTTCTTGCTAGAGCCGCCAATTGCAAATGGCGCGTAAGTTGCAGTCGTTGCTGCAGCAGCACCTATACCTACTGTCTTTAAAAAACTTCTTCTATTTTGCTTACTCATCAGTATTCTCCTCTATTGACCACTTGTGTAGTAGTTGATAAGCTTATCAAATGCATCGGAATCTTTCTTAAGCATTCTCTTCATTTTCTTAGCCATTTTCTTTTCCATATCACGTGAGCCATCATGGAAATCAGCTAATGAATACTGCGTATACAGCTTAGCATTGCCAGATAGTTGACCCGCATCATCATCTGCTACAGTGCCGCCTTCAGTATGACACTTGTCACAATATTTTTCATGCAGTGCTTGTCCTGAATTTGCTTTAGCTGAATCAAATGATTGATTGGTGTTTTTATGCACCTCTTGCTCAGCAAAAAATGCTGCAATTTCTTCAATATTTTCTTCAGAATAGCCCTTGGCGATTCTACCCATAATGGTAGAACTCTTATCGCCCGACTTATATGCATTCATCGTATCTATCATGTAGGTTTCAGATAAACCTGCGATAGATGGAATGGCATTACCTGTACTGGCACCATTGGTACCATGACAACCTGCACATGTATAACCTAGCATTTGACCAGAAGGTGCAGCAAATGTCGACGAGCCAAAGGCTAGTGTAGCGGCTAATAGTGTAGATTTAATGATTGTATCTCTCATCATAAAACTCCATGTTGTTTATATAAAATTAATCTTTACCTGGTGGTAAAGTCTCCTCGCTTAACAATAAAAACAAAATAGTTACATCTGTTGATTTATTATTTGACCTAATTCTATAAGGTTATTCAATATAAACAAACAACATAGGTTATTTCAATACAAATAAAACTGAACTATAATTTTTGCAACTCCCTCATCTTCTTTGTTTCTCTCCTTAATTGATGCAAAAAAAAGAGGGAGTTCCTTTTTTTGTAATACTTTAAAAATCTTAAAATATGAATCTAGTATTAAAATGTTTTTTATCTATTACCTTTATCTGCCTAACAGGGTCTGCATCTGCAAATATTATCATCAGCAAGGTGATTGACAACCCTTATAAGGATGTTCGCAATAATTTAATTGATGCCATTGAAGAAAAAGCACTTAACATATCCAAAATATATCATGCAAGCGATATGTTAAATCGCACTAAAGATAGCGTTAAAAATGCTAAAAAAATTTACCAAAAAGCCGAAATTATTGAATTTTGCTCTGCCAAAATATCACACCAATTAGTTTTGGCCAATCATTTAAATATCGCCTCTTGCCCGTTTAAGATAGCGCTTTATTCTCTAACTAAAAACCCTAAGCAAACTCATATTATTTACACACAACTTAAGTCTATAGATAAAGCCTCTATAAAGCCAAGCGCTAAGGCCAATGAATTAATTGAACATTTAGTGGAAAGTGCCGCCTGGTAGGCAGTTACTCTTCTACTGCTCGACCACCAAGCTCTGAGTAATACACGGCTATCGCCTCCATCTCAACATCTGATAGTTTTTTAATGATTCCCTGAACTGCACCACCTGGATCGTTGCTTCTAGATCCATCAGCAAAGTATTCCATGGTTGATAGTAGGTATCCAAACTGCTGACCAGCTAAAACAGGTGTTGATCCAATTGAGGTTTTTCCATCTTTACCATGACATAAATCACAAGGAGGAATGCCGCGATTTATATTGCCTTTATTGATTAATGCTGGTGTTTTTATATTTTCCCTTAAGGCTGGGTTAGTCTCTGGTAACAATTGAGCTTCGTACCACGCAGCCACATCTAGCATTTGCTGTTCAGTTAGCCTCTTGGCACGTTTGTACATATTTTTATCTTTACGTGCTTTTGATTTATAGTCTTTTAATTGCTTAAGAATATAATTAACACTTTGAGAGGCTAAATGCGGTGTATCTGTGTCATCACTAATACCAAATTCACCATGACACCTATCACAAGATTTAGCCGCGATGATTTGCCCATTAATAGAATCGGACGCTTGTGCTTGCCACGAAACAAAGATAAGCAATGCAACTACTTTGTATATATTATTTTTCATATTTTCCTACCTTAACCACGGCATCATAATATTCTCAGGTTTAGTAAATTTGTTAATGTCATAACGCATACCTGACATTGAATTATTCATAGTGCTCATGTCCCCACTCATGCGAGCCATTGAGCCATTCATATTTTTAATATTGGTATTCATATCAGCAATACCCAGACCCATGCTATTCATATCTCTACCCATAGAAACCATCGAGTGAGTCATAATATTCATATTTTGTGAAACATTTGAAAAATCATCACCCATTTTCTTTTGACCATCCACCATGCTCTGAGCCATTTGCATCATATTTTTAGCCATGCCGTGCATGTCCTCAGACATAGAGTGTACGTCTTGTGTCATTTGACCTACTGACTTTGTCATCTCTGTCATGTCATTACCCATGTTAATCATAAAAGACCCCATAACATAAGCGCCAACACCGCCACCTAGCAATATGCCAACTTTAATAATGACTTTCATTTTGCTCTCCTTATTCGGCCAGATAAAAATAAACCCTTGCTAACATAAATTAGCAAGGGTTTATTAATAAGCATGATTAAATGACTATTTAACTTTAGTATCTGCTGAGTTTTTCTCGCCCGTATTACTAACCCATGAAAGTGAAATGGTGTCACCCTTAACACCCTTCATTTTAAAGAAGAAATATGGATCGGCTGATATGGTTGAATTAGGCACCAATGTCATCATATCTTTGCCATTTTTAGACACCTTGATATAATTAATATAATCTTCCGCTACCAGTGTTCCAGCTTTATCTTTTCTACGTCCTGTTTCCATTGGATGTACCACTTTGTACTTAATCTCAATTAAGCCTTTTTTCATTTTTGCTCTTACTTTAATTTTCTTTGCCATGATAATTCTCCTTAATTAGATTAACAGCCACCTTTAGTAACTTTAGTGAAGCTTGAAGCAGTTACAAAACCTGCCGAGGTTTGAGCAATTGCTGTGACCTTTGTTGGCTTACCCATCTTCACTCTAAAACTTGCAAAAGTGGTCGCATCATCTGATTCAAAATCAATCCTCATTGCTACTGGCTTAATATTTTCATGAACCACTAGAAAAAGACTTTTAACGCCTTTCAATGCTGTTGCATCAACTGTTACTGGAACCTGAGTACCGTTTTCAGCCAGCTTAGGCGATTTAAGTTTTAGACTGGATGACTCTGAGTGCTTGCCACCTGTTATTTTATTAATCGCATCATCGGCTTTTAGCTTACCCATGAAATTTGCTAACACATTAAATGGCGCCATACTTGATAGTGCCATTGCACCGCCAATTAACGCTTTTATTGCGGATCTTCTATTCATTTTTCTTTCTCCTTATATAAAATATTAATTAATTTGAATGGCATTTTTTGGGCAAATCGATACACAATCTCCACAACCATTACAATTACTTGTATCTAGATCAATACTGGGCGTACCGCCCATTTGCAAACCAAACTCAATAGCCCCCTGTTCGCATACTTCTGAACAGGATTGACAAACTACTCCAATTTTAGACAAACAACCTTCGTTAATCTTAGCGGTTAAATCCCATGAATTTTCATTTACACTAACAAAAGCCTCATACTGACAAGCCTCTACACATTTTTTACAAAAACTGCAACCACCTTTGGAAAAATCCACCAAAGGAAATTTCCCCGATCCTGTGGTGAGAATTTTCTCAGGACAGGCATCTATACAAGCGCCGCAACGATTGCATAAATTTGTAAACTGATCTTCATTTCTAGACCATGGCGGTCGAATAACAGCTTTTTTATTCGAACCCCAGCCTCCTCTCAGAAATTGAGCCCTGGTAATTTCAGCCATTAATCTTAATAACTACTCATCTAAATTAACAAAATCACTTTCAACTAATGGATCTAACTTGGCCTGTGGAACATGGCACTGTAAGCAGAAATACCGTCTTGCTGACATTTCAGGCAAACGCTTATCGTCACGAGTAAAGAAGTGTGTGCTTGACATCTTAGGCGACTCTTCCTCTTTGTAGTTTTCATCACTATGGCAACTTAAGCATTTATTCTTTTTAAGATTAATTGTCATGCCAGCAGTTTTATGTGGAATAAGTGGTGGCTGATCATCATAACTGCGATCAAACTCAACATTTTTCTTAATCCATTTAATTTTATCTGGTGCAATTGATAGGTCGTCAAGTACATGCGTACCACGAAGCGAAGCGACATCAACAACATCAACTGCTGAATTAACCGCATCAGAAACTGTATTTGAAGCTGATTCTGCAACATCTTTAACCGAATCAACCGTATCAGTTACTACATCTCTAACTTCTTCAACAGCATCTTTGACACTCTCCATTGCGGCTGACATTGGATTATTCCAATTATGATCACCCCCAAAGAAGTTTGCCTGAGACCCCAATGTAAAAACTGATGCAATTGCTAGTGCTAATATTTTAGTTTTCATGATCATCTCCTCCTATACCTTAACAATTTTAACGGGTGTCTTCTTATAATCCGTTTCTTTAGAAAGCGGATCAGTAGCATCCAGGATTAATTTATTCACCAAGCGTGATGCATCAAACCACGGAACAAATACCAAGCCCTTAGGCGGCTTATTGCGCCCCTTAGTTTCAACCATGGCAACCATTTCACCACGAGATGAAGAGATTTTGGCATTCTTACCGCGCCTTAAACCTCGCTCTTTAGCATCATCTGGATGCATATAGATAACTGCATCCGGTACGGCGCGATACAACTCAGGTACACGTCTTGTCATAGAGCCTGAATGCCAATGCTCAAGTACACGACCTGTTGACATCCATAAGTCAAACTCTTTATTTGGCACTTCTGCAGGTGGCTCATATGGTGCGGTAATAATATTTGCCTTTCCATCTTTCTTGCCGTAGAAGCTAACCCCTTCACCTGCTTTAACATATGGATCATAGCCTTCACGGTAGCGCCATAGTGTTTCCTTGCCGTTAACCACTGGCCAGCGCAAGCCTCTTGCCTTATGATAAACATCAAACTCTGCCTGCTCATGGCCTTTCTTAGGCCCTTCAAGTTGGAAACGACGATATTCTTCAAACAAGCCTTTTTGAATGTAATAACCAAAGTCATCCATTTCATTGTTATCGTACTTATTACCACGATCATCAGTAATATCTTGTTTGCCAAACTGATCCACCTGACCATTAGCATACAATACATCGTATAAATTCTTACCCTTGTACTCTGGATTTTTTGCCAATAATTCATCTGACCAGGCATCATCTGTTGTAAACCTTTTAGAGAATTCAACCAACTGCCACAAGTCTGACTTAGCATCACCTGGTGCTTGTACTTGTTGACGCCAAAATTGCGTACGTCTTTCAGCATTACCATAAGCACCTTCTTTTTCTGCCCACATTGCTGTTGGCAAAATAAGGTCGGCTGCTTGTGCAGATACTGTAGGATATGGATCAGAGACAACAATAAAGTTATCTGGATTTCTCCAACCTGGTAGCATTTCATCGTTAATATTTGGTCCAGCTTGCATGTTGTTATTACACATTACCCAATAAACATTTAACTTGCCGTCTTTAAGCGCTCTACTTTGTGCAACAGCGTGCAGGCCTTTCTTGCCTGGAATTGTACCTTCAGGCAGCTTCCAAATTTTTTCAGCAAAATCACGATGTGGCTTTTTCATAATCACATAGTCTGCAGGCAATCGGTGAGCAAATGTACCCACTTCACGAGCTGTACCACAAGCTGATGGCTGACCAGTTAATGAAAATGGTCCATTGCCTGGCTCAGAAATCTTACCGGTCAATAGGTGAATGTTGTAAATTAAACCATTGGTCCATACACCACGAGTATGCTGGTTTACACCCATTGTCCAAAGCGATACTACTTTTTTGTTTGGATCAGCATATAGCTTAGCCAAGCGCTCTAATTTTTCTATAGATACACCCGAAAGCTCAGAAACATACTCTGCAGTGTAAGGCTTTAGTGATTCTTTATATTCTTCAAAATTAATTTTAGTTAGTTTACCTTTATTAGGGTTTTTAGCTTTTTTCTGTAGAGGGTGATCACTACGCAAGCCGTAACCAATATCTGTTGGCGTCTTGGTAAAGTTAACGTGTTTTCTTAAAAAGTCTGTGTTGTAAGCTCTGGTGTCAATAATATATTTAGCAATATAGTTAAGAATAGCTGTATCTGTTTGTGGGCTGAAAATCATACCGTTATCAGCCAACTCAAATGAACGATGCTCATAAGTTGACAGTACATGCACCTCAGAGCCAGGCTTGGTTAAACGTGTATCAGAAATACGTGACCAAAGAATTGGATGCATTTCTGCCATGTTAGAACCCCATAACACAAATGCTTCACCATGCTCAAAGTCATCATAACAACCCATTGGCTCATCAGATCCAAAAGCACGAATAAATGCACCTACTGCTGACGCCATACAATGGCGAGCATTAGGATCGATATTGTTTGATCTAAATCCTGCCTTGAAAAGTTTAGAAGCAGCATAACCTTCCCAAACAGTCCACTGACCAGAGCCAAACATTCCAACGCGAGACGTCAGCTTGTCAGCAGGTTTTCCTTTATTTTCTTCTTTGGATACATTAAGTGCAGTCTTCCACTTCTCTTCCATAACGTCAAATGCCTCATCCCAAGATACTGGCGTGAAATCACCATTCTTGTCATATTTGCCATTTTTCTTGCGAAGAAGGGGTTTGGTTAGACGATCCTTGCCATACATAATTTTGGATAAGAAATAGCCTTTAACACAATTAAGACCTTTATTAACCGGTGCGTCAGGGTCGCCTTGTGAGGCTACCATTTTGCCATTTTTAGTACCTACTAAAACTGAACAACCTGTGCCACAAAAACGACAGGGGATTTTGTCCCACTTAATTCCGTCAACACTTTCATTGTAGTTTGAAAGTGCAATACCTGGCAAAGTAACGCCAGCTGTTGCAGCTGTTGCGCTTACCGCACTATTTTTAATGAACTCTCTTCTGGTGATAGCCATTTTTTTCTCCTCGCAGATTTAGTTAAAAAACAAATTACCTATTAAAATGAACTAACAACTTTAAACGGTTGTTGGAATCATTTCATTAACATAGATTGTTTTGCGCTAGTTTTTTTTAAATCGAGAAGAGTAGCTGAATACTTTTGGTTCGCAAATATCGACACAGCGGCCACAATTGGTACAATTTTTATCAAAGATAACACTACTATTGTTTCCCTTAAGTGCTGGGTTAATGACTTGCGATTCAGGACAAACTGCATAACACTCTAAACAATCTGTGCACTTATCACGCTCTTTTGCATTTACCTTTAACAAAGAGACACGGCCAAGCAGGCTGTAAAAAGCACCCATTGGACACAAGCGCGAACACCAGCCATTTTTAACCACAAATAAATCAAATAAGAAAATTAATACAATCAAACCCCAGCCAAAACTCATGCCAAAAATAATACCGCGATGCAGGATTGACACAGGGTTAACCAACTCCCAAGCAATCGACCCAGTCAACCAAGCGCCAAGCATACTCACTGCTAATATCCAATATCGGGTTTTATTTGAAACGCCACCGCTGGTTGCTTTAATACCCAGCTTACAACGAAAGTAATTAGCTGCATCAGTTACAATATTCATCGGACAAACCCAAGAGCAAAATACCCTGCCACCAACAATAAGGTAAAAAATAAGTACAATCAATGCACCGATCAATGCATCAGTTGCCAATGAATGTCCTGCAAAAAATGATTGCAACAAAACAAAAGGGTCACTAAGTGGTAGCGTATCTAATGTTAGGCTTGAAGTTAAATTACCCTTAACAATCCAAACATCAAACCAAGGTCCTAATAAAAATAAAAATAAGATACCTAGTTGTGACAGACGACGCAAAATAAGGTATTTATTTGCCCCAAGCCAACCTTTGGATTTTTTGGCATCATTCCCCACTACTTGACAGATATTGATTTTTTTCATTTTCTCTTAATGTCAAATAATGGATTAAAACTATTAAGTGAATCCAATGCGTTATCTAAACTTGACTCTACTTTGATATCAGTCAATCCTTTGCCTTGAAGGTCATATTGTTTGCCTTCGGGGAGGTTATATTTATGCTCAATATCTGGAGATACTAATGATCTGCCAGCTTTTTGCTTTTCTTCCCAGCCAAGTTTATAGTGATCTTGACGCTTGCCCATGGCTAGTTGCATAGGCAACACCTTGATAACTGCCTCTTCCATAATGCACGCCTCTTCACACTTGCCACAACCTGTGCAATGATCATAATGAACAACAGGAACAAATAGAGCATGCTTACCGCTACGGTCATTATGACGCATCTCCACGGTAATAGCCTTACCTTGAAGTGGGCAAATATTAAAACAAACCTCGCATCTTAACCCTTGATAAGCAATACAACCTTTGGTATCAACGATTCTTGCTAAACCCATTTTGGCTTTATTAATATCAGTTAGGCTTTTATCCAATGCACCTGTTGGGCAAGCTTTAACACAAGGAATATCATCACACATTTCACATCCTGCAGTGCGTGCCGTAAAAAATGGTGTACCAATAGCAACCCTGTCTTTTTCAGTAGCTAAAGACAAGGTTGGAAACGGGCAATCATTCACGCAGAGTCCACAACGAATACAAGCAGAAATAAAATCTTTTTCTGCTAGCGCACCAGGTGGGCGAATAGCTGATGCAGGAATCGAATAAGCATATTTAGAGTAGCTAACAATTCCAGTTGCAATTAGCGCTGAAGTGGTAGCCAATTTTGCAGAATTTATAAAAAATTCTCTGCGTGAAATGGCCATAATTGCTAATTAAACTTCTTCTGAATGTTGATAAGTTAATACAGTAGAAACCACATTGGGAATGTCATTAAAGCTGCCCATGGTGTCCATAATTTGCTTTCTACCATCAAGTTCAATAGTAACAATTAAACGCGAATCTTCTGTGGTGTGATGAACTTCAACACCGTTAATGGCGCTTAATGCATCTTTTACTTCTTGCTCTTTGTCTTTTTGAGCATGCACCAATACACCGCAGACATCAATTCTATCAATCACTTCAGCCATAACTACACTCTCTAATATACGAAAATTTATTATATAAATAGTTGTTTAAAATAAAAACAACCTATGTTGTTTTACAATTAATAATGAGCGCAACTCAAAGTTTTAAATGATCGGCAATTTGCACCTGTGACTTTATCACAATACTGACATAATTCATTAATATCATCCAAAACAATGACCTTATTCTCTACTTTAATACCATCCTTTTTAAGCTGAACCAAAGCTCTTGAAAAAGACTCAGGCTTCATACCTAAGTAAGCAGCAATTAAATTCTTTGGATAAGGTAGCTTAAAATTGTTATTAATTTTACTTTGTACCATGTACCAACCCACTTTCTCCTTTGCGGTTTTAAGTTGCAGCACTTCAGCGCTTAGCATTAATAACTGAACACTTTCAGCTAAAAAATCAATCACATTCATGGCAAATTGATGATTTTTGGCGGTGAATGAATCAATTTCATCTTTATTAAAATATAGTAACGTGGTGTTTTTTACAAATTCGGCGCAAATTTCATAATGTTTTGAAAAATGCATGGGCGACACAATGCTTCTTTTATTCGCAATGGTGATAACCATCTCTTCACCTTTTTCATCCATTCTGGTTAATTTGAATAATCCGTCATACACAATGTAGCATTTATCATGTTCTTGTGAATCAAATGTGACCATCTCGCCACGATAATATTGCTTAACCTTAACCAGATTAATAAAGTCGATTAATTCCTGCTCGTCAATATTTTTAAATAAAGCTATTTTTGACAAAAATAAATAATATTTATTTACTTGTTTTGCTGTTGAAATCAAGATACCCCCCCGAGTTATATCCATTTGACAATAACTTGATTATAAATACAGCAACCTTTGAATAAAACAACCTATGTTAATTTACTTGATTTAAATCAAGTTTTTTTAAAAAAATATCTAAAAACATAAAAGTGAATGGGTAGCTTTTTCTTATATTTAAGCTTAGGCTATAATTCACCACATGAACATTAAACGACCAAAACGTAAAACCACCATGCAACTTATGATGGTTATCTTAGCCATTTTTATCATTCGTGCCTACCAACAGCAAGACTTAACTACCGGTATAGCGCCCAGCTTTACTTCTAAAACACTCAGTGGCGAAGTAATAAATGCTAATCCGTTGCCAGATCAAGGTGTGCTGGTGCATTTTTGGGCAACTTGGTGTCCGGTATGCAAGTTTGAAAATGACAATATTCAAGCCGTTTCAAAAGACTACAAAGTGCTTAATGTTGCCATTCAATCCGGTGATGATCTAGAAATTGAAGCTTATGCCAAAGAAAATGACATGCAGCTTAACAACCTCATTAACGATCAGTCTGGATCTATTGCCAGATTGTACGGGGTTAAAGGCACACCAACAAGCTTCTTTATTAATCCAAAAGGTCGAATTCAGTTCACTGAAGTGGGCTATATAACCACATTAGGATATCGCCTACGACTATGGTGGGCAGGGTTATAACCAACGACTGGTCTGAGTATTTAGGCCCGTTATTTCAACAAGAGTCCTTTCGGCGTTTGGATGATTTTTTAACCACTCAAGCCGGCCAAAATATAAAAATTTTTCCCGATGAAAATCAAATTTTCAATGCTTTTGAGCTTAGCAGTTTTGCCGATACCAAAGTGGTTATCCTTGGCCAAGACCCTTATCATAATGAAGGTCAAGCGCATGGGCTTAGTTTTTCCGTGCCAGATGGGGTGAAAATTCCACCGTCACTCAGAAACATCTATCATGAGCTTGAGCTAGATTTAGCCATCAAACCCAATGCAAGTAGCAATCTTGAGCGTTGGGCAGTACAAGGCGTACTGCTGCTTAACAGCGCACTCACAGTTGAAAAAAACACCCCGGGTGCACACGCTAAAACACCTTGGATTGATTTCACCGAATCGGTTATTCAATTACTCAGTGATCATAAACAAAATTTGGTGTTTTTACTTTGGGGTGCGCACGCGCAACAAAAATCATCATTAATCGATACTGACAAACATTTAATATTAACAGCCACCCACCCTTCGCCCTTTTCTGCACACAAAGGTTTTTTTGGTTGCAAACATTTCTCAAAAACCAATGAATATCTTAAAATACACAAATTAAAACCAATCAATTGGTAGCCAGCAAACCAACCTAATAAGGAGATAAGGGGTTAGTATTTTTTTTCTTTTACAAGGCAAATTGTCAAAATATAAAAGAGCATAGCATCAACTATGTGATTGAATATTTTTATCATTTAACGCCGTTAAAAGTAAAAAATTCAAATCCAATTTAAAAAATATGAAACTAATAATTGATGATGCTTGTTATGCTTATAACGAAATCTTCTCTCAGTTTGGGGAAATTGTTGCTATGGCCGGGCGTGACATAAACGCCGCTTCGGTTAAAGATGCAGACGTACTGATTGTACGTTCACGCACTCAAGTCAATGAAGCGTTGCTAAAAGGCAGTTCCATTAAATTTGTTGGCTCAACCGTTGCAGGACTTGACCATGTTGACCAAGATTATCTTAAAAATAATGATATTGAGTTTTTCTCAGCTCAGGGTTGTAATTCAATGGCAGTGGCCGAATTTGTTATTAGCACGATTATTAATTTGGCTGAAAAACACAACTTTAATTACCAAGACAAAACTTTGGGAATTATCGGTGTGGGTAATGTTGGTTCACGTTTAGCAGCTAAAGCTGAACTGCTAGGCATTAAAACTCTGCTCAACGACCCTATTCGTCAGGATAATGAAAATTTGCCAAATTTTGTTGATCTTGATACTGCACTTAGTGCAGATATTGTAACTTTTCACACACCTTTGACCTTTGATGGCAAATATCCAAGCTTTAAACTGCTAAATAAGGCTAATTTTCACAATATCAGTGAGAAAACCATCCTTTTTAACGCCGCTCGAGGCGGTGTCATTGTTGAAGAAATTTGGGAAAAAACGCAAACGCTAGAAAATGTGATCGATTGTTGGGAAAATGAACCCAATATTAACCAAAATCTGCAAAAAACTGCCTATTTGGCCTCGCCTCACATCGCAGGACACTCCGTTGACGCCAAATTTATGGGAAGTTTTATGGTTTATGAGGCTTTGTGTGATTTTATGGGTGAAAAACAACAAGAAAGCATTAAAAATCTAATAAATCCTGGCGTTTTAACGCTAAAAAGTGACAATTTGCTCGATTGTTTAAACGAAATTTATGATTTTAAACAAGACACAACAGCGATCAAAAATATTGAAAATTTTGAATATTACCGTCGAAACTACCCAATTCGCTACGAATGGCCGCATTTTGACAGCAAAGCGACACTACCTATTGTTTAGCCAACATTGATTTCTTAAAGTTCATGGCAATACATACTGGGCAATTCTCGCTGGTATGTTTTCTGAGTTTTTTTGAGGCTTTAGCCATTAAACCTTCAATGCCCTTGCGCTTTATTTGCGAACTAAAAGAAGCTTGGTAGTTTTTCACTAAACTTACCCCTGAGAATACCACATCGTAAATATGCCAATCATTACTAAGCATCATCTTCAGAGAAACCACAACTGGCTTTTGGTCGCCATTAATATAAATATTTAACTTTACAATGGCTTTGTTATCTTTACGCTTTACCTTGGGGTTGGCTGTAATTTTAATGCCATCAAGATCATCATAAGCAGCCAAAATAGCTGAATAATTATTAACCAAAGAAACCGCAAGATAAGATTTTAGAATTAACTGCTGCTGGGGTTTTAACTCATTCCAATGCGTTTTTAACACTTGTTTGGTACTTTCAGTCATGTCTAAGTTCGGCAATAACCGTTCAACAATTAAAAGTTCAACATCTTCTACTGAACTTTTACCTTGTGCTTTGGATTCTTTTAAAGCCAATAATGCGTCAGTCATAATATGAACAGCAGCCACTTCTGGTGGCGGTGCTGCAATGGCAGAATTTGAAAATAACCCTGAAATAATCAGTAATAAAACAGTTCTTTTTAATATTAGAATAAACTGATTAAAAAATTACAAACAATAATATAATTAAGACATGAATAAGATACTCGTACAAGAATCAGATTTTGACCTATCCACTGAAGTTGCCCTGGCAAGAGGCGCTGATAGCGACATTGGTGCGGTGGTTTCTTTTGTTGGAACGGTGCGAGATTTAGACAACGAGTCTATTAATAAAATGACACTTGAGCACTACCCGCAGATGACTGAAAAAGCACTAACTTCTATTGTGGAGCAGGCTCAAGATCGCTGGCCACTAGGAAACACAACGGTTATTCACCGTGTGGGTGAACTTAATATTAATGATCAAATCGTACTGGTGATTACCACCAGTAAACACCGTAAAGCTGCCTTTGAATCTTGCGAATTTATTATGGATTATTTAAAAACCCAAGCGCCCTTTTGGAAGAAGGAACACACAACGACCGAAAGCAAATGGGTGGAAGCAAAAGACAGCGATGCTGATCAAATAGAAAAATGGCGCTAAACTTTATTTAACCAGTCAAATCTTGAGGGGTGTTAAAGTTAACAAACATCTTTTCTTGATCTGAAAAGTCCACCTCAAGTGCTTGATTATCTCTAAAAAATTTTCCCAATCTTCTTTCTCCACTTTCTAGATATTTATCCAATGCGGTTTTAATTGAGATATCCATCAAAGCAAAAGTGGGGTGCAAGTGGCCATTCTCGGTAGCAACACAAAGTTTTGCTTGGTGTTCTTCCATTTTACTGGTCAGTCTTTCTATTAAAACCTTGTCAATATAAGGCCCGTCACATGGAACTACCAATAGATATTGTGTATTAATACAGCCAAGTGCTGCCGAGATTCCCGCCAGTGGCCCTTGAAAATCAGCAAAACTATCAGTCACCACCTCGCCATATTTTTGATACAGGTCAAGGTTTTTATTGGCACTCACCCATATACTTCCCACATTAGCACGGATGGCATTGGCAACATAGGATATTAATGGCTTTTCTTTAAAAAGAACCAGACCTTTGTCTTTACCATTCATACGCTTGGCTTGACCGCCAGCAAGGATAACAGCGGTGATATCGGTTTTACTAATATTTTCCATGTGGGTATGTTATCGATAAATAGATAGGCGTATGATACAATCAAACGCATTTTTTTAATTTAACAAAACATTAAAGTATAAATGGATAATCAACAAGTTGACTGTGGTTGCGATGAAATTGTTCAACCATTATTATCAACCGATAAAGCACTAGAAACACTTATCGGTGCCGCTAAAGAAATTGCCGACGTGGAAGTGTTGGCGCTTGATGATTCGCTGGGTAGGATACTGGCTAGTGATATCCATTCTAATATTAACGTACCTGGGTTTAATAATTCAGCCATGGATGGTTACGCCATTCACTTAAAAGAAGATCAAATTAACACACCAGGTGGCTTTGCTTTTGAGATTACCGATCGAATTCCTGCTGGCAGTACTGGCAATGAGCTTGCACCGGGTTGCGCTGCTCGTATCTTTACCGGCGCACCTGTGCCAAAGGGCGCCAACACAATCATCATGCAAGAAGAATGTGAGCTTATTGAAAATGACACACAAATTGAAATCTATCGCCCAATTAGCCTGAATGAAAACATTCGTCCGCTTGGCAATGATATTAAATCAGGTGATGTTATTTTAGAAAAAGGCATCAAACTAAAGCCTCAAGATATTGCACTGGCAGCTTCCGTTGGTGTTAATACACTAGAGGTGTTTCAAAAAATTAAAGTCGGTGTGTTTTTCACTGGTGATGAGTTGGTCAAACCAGGCACCGAATTAAAACCAGGGCAAATTTATAATTCAAATCGATATGGCTTAATCGCCCTATTAAATAATCTCAATTGTGAAATTGTCAATCTTAACATCATTCAAGACACTCTTGTATCTACAGTTGAAGCGCTGGAATCTTTAAAAGATCAGTGTGATTTAATCATGACAACTGGCGGTGTATCTGTTGGTGAAGAAGATCATGTTAAGCCAGCAGTTGAAAGCCTAGGCGAACTTAACTTATGGCGCATTAAAATGAAACCTGGAAAGCCATTAGCATTTGGCAAGGTAGGCAATACAGCTTTTATTGGCCTGCCTGGTAATCCAGTTTCCGCTATGGTTACGTTTTTATTATTTGCTCGTCCGTTTATTAAAAAAATACAAGGCTGTAAGCGCCATCTAAATACACCTCATCAGGTTGTTGCCAACTTTGATTGGCATCGCTCAAAGCCAAGACGTGAATTTGTACGCGTACAATTAGATTACACATGCATTCCTGCTAAAGCCAATCAATATCCCAAACAAGGCTCTGAAGTTTTGTCTTCCATGGTTTGGGCAGATGGACTTGCTGAAATACCTGAAAAAACCACCTTTAAAAAAGGTGAAATAATTAACTATTACCCCTTAAGCGAGATGATGTCATGAGCGAATTAACCCATGTAAATACCAATGGCGAAGCTAATATGGTTGATGTGTCTAGCAAAGATAACACAACGCGCATTGCCAAAGCCCAGGCAAAAATTTTAATGAAGACCGAAACCTTGCAAAAAATTAAAGACAATGACTTTAAAAAAGGCGACGTACTCGCCGTAGCAAGAATTGCCGGCATTATGGCAGCGAAACAAACGCACCATCTTATTCCAATGTGTCACAGCCTCAATTTATCAAAAGTGGGTGTTGATTTTGAATATATTGAAAATGGCATTCTAATTAACACCTATACCAAACTCAATGCTCAAACCGGGGTTGAAATGGAAGCGCTTACTGCAGCAAGCGTTGCAGCACTAACTATTTATGACATGTGTAAGGCGGTTGATCGTTTTATGAAAATAACAGACGTTCAACTGCTTGAAAAACAAGGCGGAAAGTCTGGACATTGGGTGCTTGATAATGGCTAAGTTGATTGACAAATTTGGTCGTGAGATTAGCTATCTCAGACTTTCGATTACCGAACATTGTAACTACCGATGTTTTTATTGTCGTGATGATGAGCATGCGCCAAATTGCAAACGCGAAGATATTTTAAGCTATGAAGATATCCAGCGTATTGTGCGTCTATTTGCCGAGCTGGGCGTTAGTAAAATTAGACTCACTGGCGGTGAGCCACTAATTCGCCGCGGTATTGTTAAAATTGCCAGTTTGATCAGCTCTACACCTGGTATTACCGACGTACCATTATCAACCAACGCGCACTTACTGGGTAAATTTGCAGACAAGCTTTATAAAAATGGCATTAACCGAGTTAATATTTCTATTGATTCTTTAATCCCTGAAAAATTCAAAGAGATTACTCGTGGTGGCGATGTACACGAAGTAATTAAAGGAATTGACGCTGCAATTGCCTCGGGCATGAATCCAATTAAAATCAATGCGGTCGCTATGCGCGGTATTAACGACGATGAAATCGAATCAATGATTGATTTCGCCATTGAAAAAGGCATTGATATTCGCTTTATTGAAACCATGCCTATTGGTAATGCTGGCATAGAGGCAGCTAATCAACATATGAGCGAGCGAGCCATTTTTGCTAAAATCAGCCGACATCTTAAGGATAGAATAATGCCGCTAACCTCTAAAAAAACAGATGGTCCTGCTAGTAATTATAAAATTAAAGATACCAATACCACAGTAGGCATTATTAGCGCTGTCTCGAATCATTTTTGTCAGACGTGTAATCGCGTTAGATTAACCGCCAAGGGGGATCTTATTCTTTGCCTAGGACAAGAGGATGCTATTTCTCTAAAAGACGCTGTACGCTCAGATTTGAGTGATGAAAAAATTAAACAAATGATTATGAATGCCATTAATAAAAAACCCGAAAAGCACGAATTTAATACTGTAGTGGATAATATTAGTAACCGACAAATGGCGGAGATCGGCGGATGAATATTCTATATTTTGCTTCACTTAAAGAAAATTTAAAAATAGCCAATGAAGATGTTGAGTTGGCTAATGGCTCAACAGTCAAACAGTTAAGAGAACTACTTTCTGATAAACATGGAGATCATTATTTTCCAGAAAACATTCTTTGTGCAGTTAACCAAGAAATGGCGAATGACTCTGTGGTTATTAAAGAGTCAGATGAGATAGCTTTTTACCCACCCGTAACAGGTGGATAATTTAAGCTGGGCTATAGATAATCCTCAAAAGGGTTTACACCTCTAAAACTGGCAACTGCCAAAGCAACAACCAACAAGGTTAGTGAATTGAAGAATATAGGCATAATAACAAAGCCGTATCCTAACTGATGAATTGCATCACCCCCAACAACTGCAATAACAGCTGTCGCACCACCAGGTGGGTGCATACAGTTAAATAATTGCATAAATACTAATGACAATGATATTGCCAACGAAGTGGCAATAATCGGATCGCCAACCAAATAGTAACAACTAACACCCACAACGGCCGATACACTGTGGCCAGCAATCAAATTATAAGGATGTGAATAAGGTGAATTTGGGGCACCAAACATCAACATGGCTGATGCACCGGCTGAGGCAATGATTAATGGTGAATCGGTGCTTGATAGAATAACATTAGAGAAAAATCCCGCCATAGAGACGGCGATAAAAGCACCAATAACAGATATCAACAGTTCTTTATTATTAATTACCCTCTCCCCTTGGTAATATTAAGTCACAATAAATTAGTAAACTACTTATTTCTAAAGAGGGAGATGTTTGTAATTTACTAATTTATTGTGGCTGCTTAAGTGCTCAGTGCATGTGCCATAATTTTCTTAACAACCAATTTCAATCCGTCTGCTACCAGTAGTGTTATCATCATGGTGAATGCGATGAATACAGGCTCATTAATATGGCTTGATTGAGCAATTATCAAACCTAAGAACAGCCAGAAAAATGCCCAAGAAAATTTAAATAAAAACGACTTCATGAGTTTTTATCCAGTACTCCAGCCTCTTGGACGCTTCATACCTGAAACCTTGCAAGCTTGTTTCACATAACCATAAGGAAACATCTTGAACAGTTTGGATTTTGCTGTTTTTTTATCCACACCAAAATCTTCAACCATTTGCTTGGTTGTGTGTCGCACGTCTGGCGCAACACCCTTTTCCTCGTAAAATCTACGCATAAAATCAAATATTGACCAATACTCATCATTGAGTTTGATATTTTCAGAACCAGCCAATTCAAGGGCAACATCATGATCCCAATCTTCGGGATGAATCAAATAACCCTCAGGATCTAGTTCAATAGTTTTATTGTTTACTTTCATATTGAAATAACTCCATTAGTTTAATAACCCGGTCTAATGGCCGGATTGGTTAGTTAGCAAAAATTATTAAAGTTGGTATCAGTTTTATCTTGACCATCTTCATAGCCTGATTCGTATTCAGACGTTCTTCTTTGCTCTTCAATTTCAGGGTTCTGCAAGTATCCTGCCACCCAGCCTTGGATGTAATGATCATTTACACCCATTGACTCCATTTTTGTCACCATATCAAAATATTCAGACATTACCACCCCCCCTACTTATGCGTTCTGATGTATTTACTTCTAACAATTTGGTACGGACGCATCAAATAAGTAACTGGCACTGACCATACGTGAACCAAACGAGTAAATGGGAATACTAAGAACAATGTCATGCCAAATAACATATGTAACTTATAAGTATAAGAAACACCTGCTAGTAATGTTGGATCAACACTCAATGTGGCAATACTTTTCACGTATTCAGCTAGCACTAACATGGTTGATACATCGCCAGATTCTGCATGATGCATTGAGCCTGAAATTGTATTTAAACCAAGTAACGCAGTTGCTAGCAGCCAAAAGATAACAAAATTATCTCTCAAACGGCTAACCGCTTTCACGCGTTCATTGGTTATACGACGATAAAACAATAACGCTGCACCAATAGCAGCCATACCACCAAACACCATACCTGCATAAATTGCAATATATTGATGTTGGACATCGGTAGCTACTAATTGCCACCAGCTATGTGGTAGCAACATACCTGCTGCATGACCAAAGAAAATACCTAAGATACCCACATGGAATAAATTACTGGCTAATGCCATGCCTTTATTACTCAGCAGTTGCGACGAATCAGCCTTCCAAGTGTATTGCTCACGATCAAATCGTAACAAACTGCCGACAATAAAAACAACACCGGCGATATATGGATAAACGCCAAACAAAAAGTTTTCAAAATTCATGACTATTCTCCTTATGCTGCTTCAGCTAAATAGCTGCGCTTCTCAATGATTCTAATCAACTTGGCATATGGACTTTCAGCCTCATCCAAGTTATCTGCAATTATCTTGATGATTTTTTTAGCATCACCTAAGAATATGCGCGATTCCATCTCATCCAAACTGGATACATATTCAAGGATTAAAGGTAAGAAATCTGGAATTTCTCCGTCATTCACCTCTAAACCTTCACCTTTGTAATGCTCGGATAAATCAATCAACGCTGGACCGCGTCCATTATCATCACCAAAGATATGGTGCGTTAGATGTAGATCGTGCTCTGGTACCATATCAAAAGTTTCAACATAGGTTTGCTGCATGCCGGTTGATGTGTGAACTCGCATCCATGAAATAAAATTCATGATGGCTTCTTTCTCTTCGGCTGCAATCTCTGATGAATCTTTCACATACTCGATCACTGAATCTAGATTCTCCATTAACTCATCATCTGGATAATCAATTAGTTTTGATAAGACTTTAAATATTTGCATGTTAATTCTCCTTAACTTTTATGCCTAGGCATATTTTCTACTGGAATAACTGATTTCTTACGACTTGACGGGAATAAGCTAAAGCCTTTACCGCCATCGGGTCCGTGTGAGCTGGTATTGCCACCAGAGAAACCATTTTGACCTTGGAATCCATATGGATCTTCATGGCGCATCTCTTCATGTGAAGTCGGAATCACAAAACGATCTTCATAATTAGCGATACCTAGCATCTGATACATTTCTTCCGCTTGCTCAACACTCAAACCAGCATCTGCTAACACTTCTTTACCATCGGTGCCTTCAACTGCTTTGAAGCGCTGATGTGCACGCATGGCTAGCAACTTACTGATGGAGCCAATAATTGGCTTTTCATCACCAGCGGTAAACATATTAGCTAGATATTTAGCTGGGAATCGCACAGAATCAACTGTTGGTATAATGCCATTCGAAGTTTCAATATTGCCCTTATCAATCTGAGATTGAACCGGAGACAATGGTGGCACATACCACATCATTGGTAGGGTTCTGTACTCAGGGTGAATCGGGAAAGCAATCTTCCAATCCATCACCATTTTGTAAACTGGTGAATTTTGCGCAGCATCAATCCATGATTGTGGCACACCATCTTCAAGCGCCTGCTTAATCACCTCAGGATCGTTTGGATCCATAAATACATCTAAGTGTTCTTGGTATAGATCTGTTTCATTCGGTGTTGCTGCTGTTCCGCCAATCTTGTCAGCATCATATAACATTACACCTACGTAACGAATACGACCTACACATGACTCAGCACAAGCCATTGGCAAACCTGATTCAATTCTTGGGTAACAACCAATACATTTCTCTGATTTACCTGATTCCCAATTGTAATAAACCTTCTTATACGGACAACCCGTTACACACATTCTCCAGCCACGACATTTGTCTTGGTCAACCAGAACGATACCATCTTCTTCACGTTTGTAAATTGCACCTGAAGGACACGAAGCTGCACAAGCAGGATTAAGACAGTGGTTACATAGGCGTGGGAGATACATATGGAATGTATTTTCAAAATCCTTATACATTTCTTTTTCAA
>ENA-UZWY01003491-UZWY01003491.1-metagenome-genome-assembly--contig:-Day-2--50m-contig-3491_pt1 | contig 22099 bp, 17 predicted proteins | sample MGYA00260341_ERZ794901 | MGnify/ENA metagenome assembly ERZ794901 | reverse complement strand
TTAACATATATATAGAACCAGGAAACTTACAATTAATAGGCCAGTTAAATGAATGAAATGTGGAATCAGTTCTTTTCCCTGAAGCACGACAAACCTCGAACACTTCAACTACAGATTCGTCAGCAGTTGATTGATGCTATTACTAATGGTTTAATTGGACCAAATGAGCCTCTTCCTTCTTCGAGAAACCTAGCTTTAGCACTTAAAGTTGCGAGGAATACTGTGATTGCAGCATATAAAGAACTTGAATTTGATGGCTATATTACGCCTCAACAAAGGAAAGGTTATTATGTTAATGAGCAATTTTATGAAAATTACACCAACAGTAATGAAGTACAACCCAATGATCCCACTCCCCCTTTATGGCTTAATAAATTAATTACAAAAAAACCATCAATCCAAACCAATATTCATAATCCAGAAAATTGGCAAAGCCTTCCCTATTCATTCACAATTGGTCAAATAGATAAGAGTTTAATTCCCTACTATGAGTGGAGAGAGGTGGTTAGGCATTCTTCAACACTGCCTGAAATACAAAAATGGAATATTGATCATGTTGATAATGATGATCCCTCTTTAATCAAGCAAATTCAATCCAAAGTTCTTCCAAAGAGAGGCATTTGGGTGAATAAAGATCAAATTTTAATTACCGCAGGTAGTCAGAATGCAATCTACATTATTGCAAACCTTCTCGTTAAGCAAAATACCGTTATTGCTATAGAAAACCCAGGATACCCAGATGTTAGAAATATCTTTAGCTTTAGAACCGACAATATTATCCCAATCTCAGTCGACAAGGATGGCATTAAAGTCAAAGAAATAAAATCAGATACAAACATAGTTTTCACTACTCCAAGTCATCAATACCCTACAGGTGTAACAATGAGTATGGAGAGAAGGCATGAGCTTTTATCTGTTGCAAAAGAAAACAATATGGTCATCATTGAAGATGACTATGAGGCAGAAATTAATTTCCAAAAGAAACCCAACCCATCTCTAAAAAGTCTTGATAAAGATAATAATGTTATATACGTTGGGAGTTTTTCGAAAGCCTTTGCTCCTGGCCTAAGACTAGGATATATGGTTGCCCCAGAGGGTTTTATTAAAGAAGCAAGAGCCTTGAGAAGATTAATACTAAGGCATATACCTGCCAATAACCAGCGCTCAGTGGCACTTTTTATTGGACTTGGGCATTATCACAATATGTTCACAAAAATACAAAAAACAAACAAAGAGCGCTGGAATTTAATTAATGAAAAAATTAATCAAGAGCCTTTGTTATCTTGTACCCCTACTCATGGAGGTTCAACTTTTTGGGTTAAGATTCCAGAATCAGTAGATAGCGACAAGCTTTGTCAAAAACTTCTAGATAGAGGTGTCGCTGTCAGACCAGGACACGCTTCTTTTTTTGAGGAAAAACCTCCATCAAATTATTTACACCTTGGTTATTCTGCTGTCGATACGAACAAAATAAATAAAGGTATAGATATCTTAGTAAAAGAAATCAAATCAATGATGTTATAAATTCTTTTGGGCTTTTTTTATTATGAAAAACTACTTATACTCTTTCACTCTCTACAAGTCTCTCAATATTTATGTTAATTTTGACTTTTAGTTTGATTCATTTTGTTATACTGAGCGTTATCAACTGACAGATTGAATATTCTTCAATTAATAGTTTGTTGGTAAATCTTTATACTTACAAGGAGAAATAAATGAAACAAAAACTACTCTATGTGGCAATACTGAGTCTGTTTACAGGCGCCGCTCAAGCGGCAAGCTGCCCGGCAGTAACAGTTGCTGATGACAAGGGAGTTCCTTCGGGCGCCTACCCTCAGCAATATGATGTGGCAGAATTTCAGTCTCTAGCCAATTGTACTTTGTCATTCAGCGCAAACCCAGATAGTGCTGCATTGAATGGCAGAATCCGTGGTAATCCTGCCCTACCAAGTGATCTTGCAAATCGCCTACCTTCGGAACCTCTGGTGTACGCACCTTATGATTCTATTGGTAAGTATGGTGGAACACTTGATGTACTTTCTAACGCTACTGAAGCTGGCACATCGGATTTCTTATCCGTACGCCATGTTAACTTGGTTCGTTATTCTGATGATCTGCAAACCATTGTGCCAAACATTGCCAAAGGTTGGAATTGGAATGACGACTTTACCCAGTTAACATTCTTCCTTCGTAAAGGTCATAGATGGTCCGATGGTGCGCCGTTTACTGCCGATGATGTTAAGTTCTGGTACGACGAACTTGCACTTGATCCGAAGATTATGGAAAAACCAAAAGATTATGTGTTAGTCGGCGGTGAGCCTATGACGGTTGATGTTATCGACCCTCAAACGGTTCGTTTTAACCTTCCAGCACCTAAGCCTGGATTGTTATCCCATTTTGCAACATCGTTTGCACAAGGATTCCAACCTAAGCACTTCTTGGGTCAATTCCATCCGGATGTCAATGCTGATGCTGATGCACTGGCACAAGCTGCGGGTTTCGAAAATGGTCTAGCCGTTATCAAAGCCTACTTTGGTAACTCCGATTGGACGGATACACCTGTACCACTGTTGAATAGCCCAGACAATGTAGCAAACCTGCCTGCTGATACTATGCCAACATTGGAGAGTCACATAGTTATAAGTGACACCACTGAAGGACGTCATTTTGTTGCAAATCCTTACTTCCATATTGTTGATACAGAGGGTAATCAATTACCTTATATCAGCGAACAGGATGAGATTTACGCCAATGATAATGAGATTCGTATCTTGAAACTTGTAAACGCTGAGGCGGATTACAAATCACAATCTTTGCAATTACCTTCCGCGCCACTTCTTCTTGAGCATCAAGAAAGCGGTGATTATACGATCGACTTACGACCTGAAATAACGCTTGCAAACCTTTCATTTAACGTGACGCATGAGAACCTAGAAAAACGTAAAGTCTTTGGTGATTTGCGCTTCCGTCAGGCGATGTCCATTGCCCTGAATCGTGATGAAATCAACGAAGTTGGCTTCCTAGGACAAGGTATTCCTAAGCAATACGTTGGATTTTCACCTAGTCCATCTTTTGTTGATCCGAAGTGGGAAAGCTACATGATCCAGTACGATCCTGAAGGAGCAAACGCCTTACTTGATGAAATTGGTATGAAAGATATCGATGGCGACGGAATGCGTGAGCTGCCAAATGGTGAGAAGCTGATTTTAAACATGCAGTTTTCTACCCAAGGCGTTGCCGGAGAAGTCGTTGAGCTTGCTGGCCAACATTGGTCTGCAGTTGGTATTCAATCGACGGTTAAAGAGGTAACACCAGACGAGTATCGTAGTTCTCAGTCGTCTAATAAACTTGACGTAGGTTCGTGGCGTAAGAGCCAGCCAATGGCCATTGTTTTAGGTAACAATGAGCTTTGGGTACCTCCGTTTGAAAACTACTTTGGTCACCGCACCGGTATGCTGTGGGCTGAGTACGTTGATTCTAAAGGTGCTTCTGGTGTGAAACCACCGGCTTATGTTACACAGCTTATTGATGATGTTAATGCCTTCCAATCTACTATGGCAGGAACTGCAGAGTCCGATGAGCTAGGTGCTAGAATGGTTGAAAACATGGTTGGCAACTTGCTTTTCATTGGTACAGTACAAGCGCCTGCGCCAATATACCATCGCAATGCTTTGAAAAACTTTACGTCTTTCAAAACACACTCTTACGAGTACTATAGAACGTACCCGTATAGAGGCACTCAATGGTATCTTGACGAGTAACATTGCTTGAAATGCACTTTTGTGCAATAAAAAGGTTGGGTGGCAAAACACCCAACCTTTTTTTTGAAATCATTTATTTTTATAACTTTTTTAGCTTGTACAATATTCACTAACTAAACCACTTTGCCTTTATGCTAAAGTTTCTTAAATTTGCCTTTACACGTGCAGCACTTTCTCTAATTACATTATTGATAATCTCTTTTATCGTGTTCACGCTTATGGAGATGGTTCCTGGAAACTGCGCGGAGCGCTACCTAGCATTTAAAAATACAGCAGGCCAAAACATAACTATTGCGGACATCGCTGCTGAAGAAAGGAAACTTGGGCTTGACAAACCTTTTCTAGCCCGCTTTGGAACTTGGACGGGTAATGTTTTTTTGAAAGGTGAGTTTGGCGATAGCTGTATTTTGCGCTTAAATATTAATCAGATCCTCAGTGATAAATTTTGGATTAGCCTTGGGATATGTTTCGCTGCTTTATTTTTTTCCTACCTTCTTGCTATCCCTGTGGGGATATACTCTGCAACCACAACCAACGCAATCAGTAACAACGTCATTCGATTTATAAGCTACTTAGGATTAGCGCTACCAAATTTCTTACTTGCACTCATCATCATGCTGTTTTCGACCATTTATTTTGGAGAATCCCTAACCGGCCTTTTCTCCAAAGAATTCCGTGATGCTGCGTGGTCTTTAGCTAAGTTTCAGGATTTTCTCTCCCGTGCTTGGCTAGCAATTTTTGTGCTTGGCTGGTCAGCAACTGCTTTTGCAATGCAAACAGTTCGCGCACTTATGCTCGATGAGGCCAGCAAACTCTATGTTACCGCTGCATCTGCTCGAGGTCTTTATGGGCGCAAGTTATTATGGCGTTATCCAGCTCGCCATTCCATGGGGCCAGTTATTAATTCACTCGGCTTTGATTTAAACCGAATATTTAATGAATTACCCGTAGTGGCATTAATATTAACCCTAACAGAGGCGGGAGCTTTGCTAATCGACGCACTGGCAAGGTCAAATGACCAACAACTTGCAGGTGCAATTATATTCTTACTAACCGCGAGTATTGTTTTAATGAACTTCATCACTGACATAATACTTGCATTGATGGACCCTCGAATTCGCAAAGGACTAATAGGTTAATAAATATGAAACTATTTTTTTGGAAAAAGAAACCCTCTGATGACAAGCAGCAATTAAAAGAGGCTTATTTCACTGCCTCTCAAGGACAGCTAATTCGTACGCGTTTCAAAAAAAATCGCAGCGCAAAAATTGCCGCTTGGGTGTTAACTACAATGATTTTATGTGGCTTTTTTTCTGACTTTCTCTCGCCCTATAGCCCGGATATGTCCGGACGTGATAAGCAGTACGAAAATGGCCCACCTCAATTCCCAATTTTTTGGGATGAAAATGGATTTTCCGCCCGACCCTTTCTCTACACCACGGAACGTCACCGCTCACTCGAGACTAACTTTCGCTGGGTGTTGACCGATAATCGGGACAAGCGACGCTACTTGGAACTCTGGGTTGATGATTGGGAATACAGCTATATTGACATTAGCTGGAATTTGCCCGGCGATTGGTTTGATGTGGATATAAAGGCACTCACTTCTACCAAGCATCTGTTTGGGATGAATGAGGGTGGCATCCATCTGTTTGGTACTGATAAGACAGGAAAAGACATCTTCTCAAGAACACTACACGCTATTTATACCTCCCTCGCAGTGGGCACTCTGGGTGTGCTTATTGCCTTTGTTTTAGCTCTGGTTATTGGCGGGGTTTCAGGCTACTTTGGTGGCTGGATTGATTCAGTCCTGCAAATGTTTACTGATGCAATTCGAACGGTGCCGCCCATACCTTTATTTATGGCGTTCGCTGCTTTTATGCCGGACACTTGGAGTTCCGAAGTTCGATTCTTTTTTATCGCCAGTGTTCTCGGTCTTATTGGTTGGCCAACTCTAGCACGGCGAATTCGAACCCATCTGCTTACCGAACGAAGTCAGGAATACGTACTAGCAGCTGAATTGTGTGGCGCTAAACCCGGTCATGTTATTCGCAGACATTTATTGCCAAGTTTTACCAGTTATATCATCGTTGACTTAATGATTACATTTCCGTACGTTGTTCGCTCTGAGACAGCCCTAAGTTTTATTGGACTCGGTTTAACGGATCCTGTTAACTCGCTTGGTTCCCTAATGCAAAACGTTTCCAAAGCGGATGTGTTACTCAACTATCAATGGTATTTAATTCCCGTTATCTTCTTTATCGCTTTTGTATTGGCGTTCGTATTTGTCGGTGATGGCATCCGTGACGCAGCAGACCCCTATTCTCAAACTAAAAAATGACATTATTAACCGTAGAAAATTTAACTTTAAAATTTGACACTGACGAGGGTCGAATTACCGCAGTCAACAATATATCGTTTAAAGTAAATTCTGGCGAAGTTTTAGGAATCGTTGGCGAGTCTGGCTCTGGAAAATCGGTAACCGCTAAATCGGTGATGCAACTTAATCCATCGAACTCAGTTTATAGTTCAGAGTCAAAAATTTTACTGGATGTGGATGGTGAATCAGTTGATGTACTTGCGCTTGAGGGTGGCAAAGAACTGAGAACAGTTAGAGGTGGCTCCGTATCAATGATTTTCCAAGAGCCCATGGCTAGCTTTGCACCTGCAATTACCATCGGCGCTCAAATGGTTGAACAACTGTTACTGCATAAAAAAATTTCCAAAGCTGAAGCCATTAAAATCTCAATCGAAATGCTCGATAAAGTTGGCATATCGGATGCAGACAAGCGCTTTAAACAGTACGCATTTGAACTTTCAGGGGGTATGCGACAACGGGCGATGATTGCTATGGCACTCTCCACTAATCCAAAATTACTGATTGCGGACGAACCCACTACAGCGCTCGACGTTACCATTCAAGCACAAGTACTCGATTTGATGAAAGACTTAGTGGTCGAATTCAACATGGGCATTATTTTTATAACTCATGACCTTGGGGTAATTGCCCAAACTGCAGATAGAGTTGCCGTTATGTACTTAGGGGAATTTGTTGAGCAAGGTAGTGTGCGTCAAGTGCTGAAAAATCCAACACACCCCTATACCCAAGGTTTAATAAATGCCCTGCCAAAGTTAGAAGATCTTGATGCTCCGTTAACACCTGTTCCAGGAGACATACCTAGCCCCTTAGAGCGTCCACCTGGCTGTGTTTTTCATACTCGTTGCGCACTAGCAGAACCCCGCTGTTCTAAATCCATACCGCAAATGACAAACCATGGTGAGGGTCACTCATCAGCTTGCTTTGTCACTGCTAATAAAGTAGAAGCATTATGAACAAGAAACCCATTATCAGTTGTCGTGATTTATCGGTACACTTTCCCATCGGTGGAGGTTTGTTTGAGCAAAAACAATTCGTTCGTGCTGTCAACAACGTCAATCTGAGCATCCCCCAGGGCTCATTTTTTGGTCTGGTAGGTGAGAGTGGTTCTGGAAAAACAACTCTCGGACGGGCTTTTCTTCGCGCTGTACCGATCACCCATGGGGAGATCAATTATTCGGATGGTGAGAAAGACTATGATTTAGTCGACTTACCAAAAAAACAACTCAAAGAGTTTAGAAAACGTGCTCAACTGATCTTTCAGGATCCTTATGCCGCTCTCAGCCCTAGAATGACGATTCGAGACATTATCGCCGAACCACTTGAGGTAATGAACCTCACCTCTAGTCGTGAAGAGACCGATGAGTTAGTGCGTGAAATCGCCCATAAATGCCGACTTAATTTAGAGCATTTACGTCGATTCCCCCATGCCTTTTCGGGCGGACAACGCCAAAGAATCTCTATCGCCAGATCACTGGTTTCTAACCCTCGTTTTGTTGTTGCCGACGAGAGTGTTGCTGCCCTTGACGTTTCTATTCAAGCTGATGTGCTTAATTTACTAAAGTCCTTACAAAGCGAATTGGGTTCAACCTATTTATTCATTAGTCACGACCTTTCTGTAGTTGCTCATATTTGTGATATGGTCGCTGTTATGTATTTAGGTCAACTGATTGAAGTTGCACCCACTCGTGAACTGTTCTCAGCGCCACGCCACCCCTATACTAAAGCCCTACTTTCATCGATTCCGAATCTGGATCCAGATCACCAAAGCGATACACAAAAACTTAAAGGGGAAATTCCTTCACCAACCAACCCACCTTCGGGTTGTAAATTTCATACTCGCTGCTCCTATGTTGTTGAGCATTGTAAAGTAGTAGAGCCGCTTTTAGAACATACTGAATCATCTCATGGTGTTGCCTGCCATCGCTGGGAAGAGCTTATGAATATTAAAGAAATACCGGTAGCAAATCTTGCGTAACGCTTTTCAAATTTTTTAGCATCCAGAATTGTTGATTAACACAGATTAGTTTATTTATTTTTTTAGGACGGACTTATGAACACCCCATCCAACATTTTATTTATTACCGCTGATCAATGGCGTGGCGACTGCCTTTCTGCTGTAGACCACCCTTGCCTGAAAACACCGAATCTTGATCGCCTCGCATCTGATGGAATATTGTTTAAGCAACATTTTGCCCAAACCACACCTTGTGGCCCAAGTCGAGCAAGCCTCTATACGGGCATGTATTTGCTGAATCATCGATCCGTCAATAACGGCACTCCATTAGATGATAGGCATACTAACGTTGCACTTGAGGCGAGAAAAGCGGGATACAACCCTCTGTTATTTGGATACACTGATATCAGTGTGGATCCCCGTCAATGCGCCCCTGGCGATCCACGATTACAAACCTATGAAGGGGTGCTACCAGGCATGACACCCGTAATGCATGTAGACGACCGAAAGCTGCCTTGGCTAGCGGATCTTAAAACTAAGGGTTACGTTGTCTCTGAGAATTTGCACGGGGTATTTAAACCTAAAGAAATCAACCCAACGAACAAACGTCGTGGCATTACATTTGCCCCAGCGCAATACAAAAAAGAAGACAGTTACACGGCTTTTCTCACTAATGAAGTTATCAAGCACATTTCAGTCAATCAAAAGCAACCTTGGTTTATCCACTTGTCCTATTTGTCTCCTCACCCGCCTTTCGTTGTACCAGAACCTTATCATGCGATGTATGACCCCGATACTGTCCCCAAGCCTTTACGAGCAGCGACAATTGAAGATGAAGCAAGTCAACATCCATTCCTAGACCACTATCTGCACAACCAACAAGGTTCAGGCATTTGTTATGATAACGATTCAAAAAATAATCTTGAACTTGATGATGTAGATCTACTACAGGCACGAGCTACTTACTATGGAATGATGAGCGAGGTGGATTCCCAAATTGGACGTTTACTTGACTACCTAGAAGAAATTGACGCCTATGACAATACTTTGATAGTGTTTACTTCTGACCATGGAGAACAATTGGGTGATCATTGGCAGTTTTCAAAGCTTACATACTTTGATCAGAGTTTTCACATTCCGCTAATTGTTCATCCACCAAAAACGAAGAAAAAATCCACTCGTGGCCAACAAGTGAACGCCTTTACCGAAAATATCGATATCATGCCTACCATTCTTGAGTGTATTGGCGTTGATATTCCAACTCAGTGTGATGGTGAGTCATTAAAACCATTTTTTGATGAAGATCACTCTTTTAACTGGCGCCAAGAAGCGCATTGGGAAATTGATTTTCGTAATTATACGAACTGGCAAGCATTTGATTTATTGCCCGACCAATCAGCACTATCGGTTATTCGAGACAACCATTACAAATATGTGCATTTTACTGCCCTACCGCCACTATTTTTCGACCTTAAAAGTGATCCGAATGAGTTTAATAACTTAGCCCAAAACCCTGATTACCAACATCTAGTCCTTCAATACGCTCAAAAAATGTTGAGTTGGCGCATGAGCCATGATGAACGGCTACTAACAAATACAAAATTAACAGAGACTGGTGTAATAGAGAGTAAGCCGCCGCGAAGATAACTTAATAAAAAAAACTTTAATTACTTTAATAGAGGGAACGATTATGTCAATTCTAACCACTTGTATTGGTGCCTATCCTAAACCAGATTACTTGGCACTGCCTGATTGGTTTAACAGCCCTGAAGGTGTTGATACCGTGAACCCCACAGAATTATGGCAAAAAGCCTTTGATGCGCTGGGTGATGACGCGGAGCAGATTCTTCATCGAGCCGTTGAAGACGTTGTTGGTCAACAAATCTCCGCAGGCATCGACGTGCCAACAGATGGTGAAGTTCCTCGTGAAAATTATATTCACTATCAATGCCGCCATATTGAGGGCATTGATTTTTCAAAACTCGCCAATAAAGTCTTGAGAGACGGCGCTTATAAGGCAAATTTACCGACTATTGTGATGCCTATCAATGCTCGCGAACCCTTTCTCTATAAAGACTGGCAGCGAGCTCAAAATTGTGCTGCAAAATTAGGCGATAGATCGGTGAAAATCACTTTACCTGGACCAATGACTATTGGTGATACAACGGCTGATGATTATTACGAAAATCCTCAGAAACGAGGTGCTGCAATAGCCGCCGCTCTTAATAGTGAAGTCTTATCTTTAGCTAAAGCTGGATGTCAACACATTCAGATTGATGAGCCTGTTTTTGCACGTTACCCAGAGAATGCACTTGCATTTGGCTTTGAGAATCTTGAGCGCGCCTTTCATGGCTGCCCTTCATCAGTAACACGAACGGTTCACATGTGTTGTGGGTACCCAGGTTCGCTAGATGATGAAGACTACCCTAAAGCTGATCATAAAGTCTATTTCGCCATGGCAGATGCGATTGAGCAATCGAGTATTAATGCAATATCTCTGGAAGATGCACATCGCTATAATGATTTATCTCTATTGGAGCATTTTGTTACCACAACGGTTATTTTAGGTGCTGTAGCAATTGCAAAATCCAAGGTGGAGCCGGTCGAAGAAATACGTGCTCGCTTGCTTCTAGCATTGGAACATATTGATGCTGAACGCTTAATAGCTGCACCGGATTGTGGACTTGGATTATTAGGTTGGACGCTTGCACGGGAAAAATTAAATAACTTATGTGAGGCTGCTCGCTTAGTGTAGCCTTGAAACTTTATTAATACCTTGTTATAGCTATGTTCTTTATAAAAAAACTTTAATTACTTCAATCGTACTACTATGACAATGAATAAAATAGAAGATTATGCTTTTCCCGCGGGACTTCATCTACTGACACGCTGGCAAATAGGCGAAGATGTTGCAAAACAAGAGATGAAAGACGTCCGATTTAGCGAAAGTTAAGTTAGCATGAGCTTACTAATAGAAATTTTAGGGTCAATTGCTTTGCTTTTATGGGGCCTAAGAATGGTCCGCACTGGTGTTATGCGCTCTTATGGTAATAACTTAAAGCGTTTAGCACGTCGTTCAGAAGGTAAAGTTTTACCATCATTTATATCTGGATTATTGGTTGCTGCCTTTTTACAAAGTAGTACTGCAGCTATTTTAATTTCAGCGTCATTTGCTGGTCAAGGACTGATTAGCATTGGTACCGCATTTATTACTATGTTAGGAGCTGATGTCGGAACTTCCGTGGCAGTTCTTATTGCATCTCAAAAATTAACTACAGTTGCACCATTTCTATTGGCACTTGGTGTTTTTGGTTTTATTGGTTCTAAAATAAATAAATGGCAAAATGTTTTTCGAGCAATTAGTGGTCTTGGATTAATTCTGTTTGCGCTTTCATTAATTGCAACAACTGCAGGAGGATTATCAGAGTTAAAACAATTCACAGCGCTCTTAAGAATTTTTGAAAATCAACCCGTATTTTTTGTTCTTTTAGCCCTAATTCTGACATATCTTTCATACTCGAGCCTTGCGATTGTCTTACTCTCAGTTAGCTTTCTTGCAACAGGGGTAATCGGTTTAAATGAAGGCTTATATTTAGTATTAGGTGCTAATTTAGGAAGTGGAATGCTTCCTCTTATCTCTAACTGGAGAGGCTCAATACAAGAGCTGACGCCAGTATTAGCGAATCTTATTATAAGAGTAATTTGTATTTTAGCTTTCTACCCATTTGTTGACTTCGTTTCCACGTTTGGATTAATGTTTATTTCGATTGAGTTATTCCCTGCAATTTATCACTTATCTTTAAACTTGATAGTTGCATTTATTGGGATTATATTTTCTAAAAATATTATTACTCTTGCAGAAAAACTATTCTCTAATCGAGAGGAACAAAAGCTAGCTTATCCTAGATTTTTAGAATTAAAAGATTTTTCAATGCCAGCTGTATCACTTGCTAGCGCAAAAAGGGAAGCCCTTCATATGGCTGAAATCTCACAAAAGATGGTGGTTTCTTCACTCGCTGTATTGCAAGATAATAATCTTACTTTACGCCATAAAATCATAAAAAATGAAGACATTGTTGATAACTTATTCGACTCAATAAAGCTTTATATTGCAAGAATCTTACAAGAAGAACTAACCCCAACAGAAACTCAAAAAGCTTTAAATATTCTTAACTTCACAACAAATATGGAGCATATTGGTGATATTGTTAATAACAGCCTAATGGATATTTCTGGGAAAAAAATCGACACACATATACAGTTCTCAAAAGAAGGCTTGAGCGAAATCATCTCCATTCATGAGGTTGTCTGTTCAAATTTCGATCTTGCTATTAATACATTTGTTTCAGATGACTGTGAACTTGCAAAGGTACTCTATGAAAAAAAACAAGAGCTCCATAAACTTGAGAAACGTTCGGTTTCCAAACATCTTCAGCGCATTGGAAAAGGTATGGCTGACAGTCTAGAAACTAGCTCAATGCACATTGATGTAATACGAGATTATAAAAAAGTGAACAGCCTATTATCATCTGTAGCTTACCCAATTTTAATCGCTTCGGGTGAAATTCTAGAAACAGGTTGGAAGCAAAAAATAGAAAAAATATAGAGCTTGACTTAGAGTCAGAACAAATGCTTTTCTTAGGTAAAAGTAGCTCATAGGATACTCAAGAACTTCTCAAAAAGTCCAAATTTCGTTTGATGTGTGAGGGATGGTGTTCTCTTTTTGCACTATAATTAATTTTCTTTAATTACAATACTAGGAGTACTGCGTGCGATTTGATGCGCTTTCATCTGGTCCTTACAGACGTTTCTGGCTTGGATCCATCGCCGCAGTAGGTAGTACGCAGCTTTATTTTGTAGGGATGGCATGGCTCGTTTTCGAACTCAGCAATTCTGCACTCGATCTCGGCCTGCTTGGTGCGGCAACTGCGGTACCCACCATTCTTGCAACTCTGGCTGGTGGTCTGGTTGCAGATCGAATAAACCGCCGCTCAGTTTTAATTTTGGCTTCTGTGGCTTCAGCTATACTGCTGTTTATACTGGCAGTACTGGATGCCACTGAGCTAGTGCGGGTTTGGCACGTTCTCTTAATTTCAGCCCTGCTTGGATTGGTACAGGGTTTTGATTTTCCGTCGCGCTCTTCGATTTTTCCAGCACTGATTGAACCAAAACAAATGATGAGCGCCGTTGCATTAAATTCTATCCTTTGGCAGGGATCACGTATGATTTTTCCGGCAATTGGAGGACTACTCATTGCACTGACTGACACCTCACTAATCTTTGTCATATGTGGAATTGGTTTTATAACAATGATTATGGTGCTGTTTTCAATTGAACTGGAGCAGATAATTCAGGATAAGACTGACCCCTGGCACGAGTTTAAAGATGGAGTGAGATATGTTCTTCACCAACGATTGTTCCTAACCTTGATCCTGTTGACTTGGATCTCCATGTTTTTTGGAACATCTTTTGTACAGATCATGCCGATCTTTGCTGACATATTACATAGTGGAGAACGCGGATATGGTTTATTAATTTCGGCAACCGGGGTCGGTTCAGTAGCTGGGAACTTGTTCATATCTCACTTTCAGCAATCCCGTCGACTAGGGTTGCTGATGTTATCTTGCGCAGCGTTGGCACCATTCTCACTGGCAGGTTTCAGTCTGGTTACAGGGACATTGACCAATGCGGCCGGGGCATTTTGGCTTGCCTGCTTTTTCGCGGTTTTGGCTTCAGCCTTTAGTTCAGTCTATCTGGTTAGCTCCATGACAGTTTTACAGCTCAAAGTACCCGATAATTTACGCGGCCGCGTGATGGGAATTCACAGCATCACTTTCAGCTTGATTGCACTCGGTGGACTTGCTATCGGAGCCCTGGCTACAAAATTTTCAGCCCCGGTTGCCGTGGTTATAGGAGCGGTGGTAGTGCTGTCATCAGTAATCTGGGTGACGATTCGAGAGGGAGAAATAATCAATCTTGACGGCAGTGAACTATGAGTATGCACAAAATCAAATCAATAACTTTAATATTTGGAAAATATTTGCAGATGAGTTAAATTAGAAGTAAGTTATCACCCAAACATATCAGTAACTTTATATGAGAATAATAAAGCAATGGAAAGAGCAACAGCTACAAAAAATAAAGTAATAGACTCTATTCAAGGGATTGTCTCTATAGATACTAAAGTTGGTTCTGTAATATTAAACCATAACAATTCACTAAAACATAAGACCACTAAGTCCAAATACTCTCTGATGTGTGAGGAAGGGTTTATTAATATATAGCCAACATCAATGAGCCCCCGAGTAGGTCAAAGTCTGTATATATATGCGAAGGAGGGTAGACAATTTAGTGTGATCTTTGAAACTTTATTAATACATTGTCAAAGCTATGTTTTTCATAAAATATTACCCATTGGTTAAACTCGATTAACTGGTCTATAATTTGTTTGATACTGGCTCTATAAATACTAAATACCTAGATTTACTTATATAATACAATTCTGTTACTTGGTTATCAGAGTCAATTAATATCTAAGGAACTTGATATGCATGACAATACAATAAATCTAAGTGATAAATTTAGCAAAATCTGGATTAATCAGATTCCTGATAATCCCTATTTGCTGTTAACACCCGGCCCCCTATCAACAACAAAAACCGTGAAAGCGGCTATGCTGAAAGATTGGTGCACTTGGGATAACGACTACAACTTAATAGTTCAAGAGATTCGTCATAAACTTGTCAATTACGCCACTAATAAAAGCGATCAATACACTTCTGTTTTAATGCAAGGTAGTGGCACTTTTGCAGTCGAGGCTATGATTGGCAGCGCCGTTCCACGTAGCGGTAAACTTCTTTGTATTACTAATGGCGCTTATGGTGACCGAATTGTTCAAATTGCTGACATTCTTGGTATTGATAGTATTGTTCAAAACAGTACGGAACTCGGGCAAATCGACTTACAATTAATAGATAAAAATCTACAAAATAACCTTGACATTACACATGTTATTGTTGTTCATTGCGAAACTACAACGGGCATGCTCAACCCCATTAACGAAATTGGTAAAATTGTGAAAAACCATCAAAAAGTATTTATGGTTGACGCCATGAGCAGCTTTGGGGGTATTGCAATGGACGTCGACATTTTGCAAATTGATTATCTTGTTTCCTCTGCCAATAAATGCATTCAAGGGGTTCCTGGCTTTGGCTTTGTTATTGCCAAAACAAAGGAACTGGAAAAATGCAAAGGCAACGCCAGATCATTGTCACTAGACCTTTACGACCAATGGCAAATGATGGAAAAATCTAATGGCAAATGGCGTTACACCTCCCCTACCCATGTTGTTCGTGCATTTTATCAAGCAATACTTGAGCTGGAAGAAGAAGGTGGACCAGCTGCACGAGAAAAGCGCTATCGCACCAACCAAAAAATGCTGGTTAAAGGAATGCGTGATTTAGGCTTTGAAACCGTCCTACCTGAAAATTGCCATTCACCCATCATTACTGGCTTTGTCTCTCCTACGGATGAGTCCTATAGCTTTATTAGTTTTTACCAAACGATTAAAAAAGAAGGTTTTGTTATTTATCCTGGAAAAGTCACAAATCTTGAATCTTTTCGTATTGGCAACATCGGTGATGTCCATCCTCAAGATATTAAGCGCTTACTCGGCGTTATAAAAAACTCCATCACTTGGCAACAAAGCAACAACTTTATGGAGAATAATTATGATCAAAGTTAACAACAACAAATACACCAGTGATAAAGCCAATCCTGTGGTTATCATTTGCATGGACGGCACATCTTTTGACTATTACGAAGGTGCTAAAGAAGTCATGCCAAATTTATGGCGAATGATTGAAACGGGTACAATGGGAATTGTTGATTCAGTAATCCCTTCTTTTACCAATCCGAACAACATGGCAATGGTCACCGGCGTATCACCTGCCGAGAATGGAATTTGTGGCAATTTCTACTACGATCAAGATTTGGACGATGAAGTGATGATGAACGAACCTCGTTATCTTTGTGCGGATTCTATTCTTGCAAGTTTTAGCCAAAATGGTAAAAAAGTAGCCGTCGTTACTTCAAAAGATAAGCTTAGAAAAATGCTCAGCCATAACCTTAACGGTATTTGCTTTTCTGTGGAATTTGCCGATCAAGTCACTTTAGAGAATAACGGTATTGTAAATGTAACCGATGACCTAATGCACAAAGTCAATCCTGGCATTTACGACCCTGATAATTCCGTTTATTTAATTGAAGCAGGTGTTAGACTTCTTGAAAAAGAGCATTTTGACTTAATGTACTTAACATCAACCGACTATGTCCAACACAAAAATGCCCCAGGAAGTGAAGGTGCTAATTCGTTTCTCGCAGGAATTGACCACTGGATTGGAGAGCTTGACAAACTGGGTGCGGTTGTTGCAGTGACGGCTGATCACGGCATGCAGTCGAAAACCAATGCCCAGGGGCAGCCGAATGTACGCTTTTTAGAAGATATCTTAATCAGTGAAGGTATTCAGACAGCTCGCGTTATCCTACCAATTACAGACCCATATGTTGTCCATCACGGCGCACTTGGTTCTTATGCTACGATCTATATCGACGATTCTGAGCTTATAAAAGCCAGCACCATCTTAAAGCAATTAGGTGGTGTGGAGGACGTGCTCACCAAAGAGCAAGCGGCAGAGCGTTTTGAATTACCAAAAGATCGTATCGGCGATTTAGTCATTACTGGTGACAAGCATACAGTTTTAGGCCACGCTGCAGATAGGCATGACCTTGAGAGCGTGCAAAAAGGTTTGCGCTCCCATGGAGGCATGCACGAAGCGCGCGTACCGATTATCATAAACCGACAACTTAAATCAGAATACAAGCAAAGACTGGAATCAGGTAATGCTAAAAGCAGAGAAGTTTTTGATTTCGCCATTAACGGCACCGAGGATTAATTATGAGAGAATATGGAAGCATTATAGGTGGGGAAGAAATATTTACTGGAAAGTGGATTGACGTTAAAAACCCTTATACTGGAAAAGTAGTTGGTAGAGTCAACTCATTACCCCCTGCTGAGATTGAAAAAGTGGTACAAGTAACGCATGATACAACCATAACGCTTAGTCGCTATGAGCGCCACCAAATATTAAACAAAATGGCGGATGCAATTGATGAGCGCGTTGAAGAGATTAGTCTAATGATTACTGAAGAGTCAGGCCTTTGCCTTTCCGACACAATGTATGAAGCAAGTCGAGTGGCTGATGTGCTACGTTTCTCTGCTATTCGCACCTATGATGACGACTCACAAGTTTTCCCTTGCGACATTAGCAAAAATGGCCGTAAACGCAGAATTTATACGACTCGAATTCCTTTGAAATTAATTGCCTGCATTACACCTTTTAATCACCCAATGAATCAGGTTGTCCATAAAATTGCGCCTGCTATTGCTACTAATAACACCGTTATTTTAAAGCCCGCGCAGAGAACCCCTTTATCTTCTTACTATCTAGCAAAATTAGCACTGGATTGTGGTCTCCCTCCACATATGCTTAATGTGATTAATGGTCCTACTAAAGAAACATACGACATTCTTGTAAAAAGTGAAATGGTCTCTATGGTCTCTTTCACAGGCTCTACTGAAGTAGGTAAAGATATTGCCAATAACTGTGGCTACAAGAAAATTGTTATTGAGCTAGGAGGCTCATCTGCACTGATTATATGCCCCGATGCGGATATTGATGAGGCGGTCGAAATAACCATGGGCGGTCTTTTTAAGAATTCAGCACAACGTTGTACTGCAATTAGACGTCTTGTGGTACACGAAAGCATTGCTGATGAATATGCAGCTAAGCTCACTGAAAAAGCATCAAAGCTTAATTATGGCGATCCTTATAATCCTAATAATGATATGGGGACCGTCATTTCAGAAGAGGCTGCAACCATGATGGAACAAAGAGTAAATGAAACCATTGCAGCAGGTGCCAAACTGTTGCTTGGCAATATACGCCAAGGTGCCGTGTATTCACCTACGGTTCTCGATCACGTTAAAAACGAACACGCTGTTGTTTGTGAAGAGACTTTTGGACCCGTCGCACCTATTATCCGTTATTCAACTCTTGATGAAGCAATTGAAATTGCCAACGATTCGGCTTACGGTCTTTCAGGTGGTGTTGTTAGTAATCATTGGCCAACAATTCAGCGTGTTATTAATGAACTTGAAACCGGCACAATCAATGTTAATGAGGCGCCCAGCTATCGATTAGAATGGACACCGTTTGGTGGCATTAAAGACTCGGGACTAGGCTACAAAGAAGGCGTGATCGAAACGATGAAAGCCTACACCAATGTTAAAACCTATTCACTACCGTGGGATACACCATAAAGCCTAACAGTAAACAGAATAGTCGCCCTTAAACCCATGAAAATCATTCAAATTACCGACACACATTTGATGCCACGCGGCGCAGATCTATACGGCCTTGACCCCTGTAAGCGGCTTGAGACTTGTATTGAAAGCATTAATGAATACCATGCCGATGCCGACTTGTGCATCATCACCGGCGATCTTACCGATCAAGGAGACCGAGAAGCCTATCGTGATTTGCGCGGCATCCTTAAGCAACTGTCAATACCTTATCATCTCCTAGTCGGTAACCATGATCACCGGCAAATATTCTCTGAAATTTTTCCAGAAACACCACGTGATGAGCATGGGTTTTTTCAACAAACACTAGAAACCTCTGCAGGAATTTTTCTATTGCTTGACACAGTTGAGCATGGAATGCACTGGGGATCTTATTGTGAAACACGGGCTTTATGGCTAAAGTCTCAATTGGAACTCCACAAAAATCAACCGGTTTATCTCTTTATGCATCACCCCCCTTTTAATATCGGCATCCCAGCACTGGATAAAATCAGCCTTAGAGAAGATGCCAAGCGAATCCATCAAACCGTGAAAGATTTTTCCAATATCAAGCACCTCTTTTTTGGCCATGTTCATCGCCCAGTAAGTGGCAGTTGGCACGGTATTCCATTCACCACCTTGCGAGGCACCAATCATCAAGTTCAGCTTGATCTTAAAGCTGACGATTACTTGCCTTTCACTCACGAACCACCCGCCTACTGTGTAGCATTACTTGAGCCTCAGCAAACAATCGTCCACTTCCACGACTATCTGGACGACTCACTATACGTAAAGGAACTTTTGTCTCGCATATAAAATAACTGCTTCAACCTGATTGTTCTTTTACAAATAAATTGTACAACTAATACTCTTAGTGCATGGTTAACTCATGTGAAACCGGGTCTCAAAAAAAATACAATTCTTTCTCTTGGCGCATCATACTGGGCTCAATTGGCAAAAAAACATTTTGCAATAAACGCTGTTTTGCCCTATCATGCTAGCGCATGACACTTGTTGCAATATCACTGGTAATTTTGTCCGCTTGCATTCATGCTCTGTGGAATTTTTTCACTAAAAAAAGGCATCCAACCGCCTCTTTTTTTCTGCTTGCAAGCCTAACTGGGGCGCTGCTGCTTTCACCTATACTGATACATCATAGCGACACATTATTACACCACATCCCAGATCGGGTGTGGATGCTTCTAATAATCGCAGGTTTTTTTATGGCACTTTATTTCATCAGCTTAGCGAGAGCCTATAGAAATGGTGAACTGTCAATTGCTTATCCTATTGCTAGAGCTATGCCCGTTATCATCGTGTTGGCTGTGGTTGTGTATTTGGGTCGAGTGGACCAGATTTCCTTACAAAGTGTTGTTGGAAGCGCACTGGTTGTTTTTGGTTGCTTTATGATTCCTTTACAACGATTTAAAGAGCTACGTTTTAGTAATTACCTGAATCTTACTTGTGGTATGGCGCTCATTGCCGCAACCTGTTCTGCGGGTTATGCGCTGGTAGATGATGAGGCTTTGCGATACTTTCGAAACAATAATCAGCTGGCTATCGATAATACTTCAATGACTATTTTGTATGCTTGCTTGGAAGCTTCAATAACTTCCTTGTGGTTAGCGTTATTTGTTGTGATACGTAAACAAGGACGTATAGACTTTTATCAAGTAATTTGTGTCAATAAGTGGTACGCTATTGTTGCAGGTATTGGCATTAATTTAGGCTACACACTGCTTTTGCTGGCACTTGCTTTTGTTGAAAATGTCAGTTACATAGTGGCTTTCCACCGCTTGAGTATTCCATTAGGAGCTGCATTGGGTATTCTCATATTAAAAGAAAAATTCTACCCTTTGAAGCTTCTGGGGGTGCTAATTATATTGGTTGGGCTTTTAGGAATAGCACTTGGTTAAACACTTTGGGAGGATATGTATTAAAGTTGAAGAATCGATGGATTATATTGAAGAACTCAAAAAGATAAAAGAGCTTCTAGATTCAGGTGTCATAAATGAAGAAGAGTTAAAAAAGTGAAGCAAAAAATAATTGGTAAGATGTAGAAGGAAATATTTTTTACTAGTATATTAGGCTCTAATCTTTTTATTTAAAGGGTCATACATAGGTTTGAGTGATGCGCTAGCTTTTTCAACGACGCCTTCGACCTCAATAGTATATTCAGCACTTAATATATCTTCATGACCCTCATTGGGTATGCATGTAACGTAACCAAGGCCGACTGCACCTCCTAAAGTATGGCTATAAGTTCCACTAGTTAGGTGACCTACTATATCTCCATTCTTTAGAATAGGTTCATTGTGATATAGCATTAGTTCAGGATTACTTAGCAAAAATTGCATCATGCGCATTTCATAGCCTGATTCTTTTTTAGTTTGAACTGCGTCAAAACCAATAAAATTTCCAAACTTTGATGGCGTCTTCTCAAGTTTCACAGCAAATCCTAGACCAGCATCAATTACGTGATCTTCATCCGTGATATCGTGCCCAAAATGCCTGTAAGCTTTTTCAATACGGCAACTGTCAACAGTATGCATTCCAATCTGCCTTAATGAGAACTCTTCTCCTTTTGAATCAATTAGTTCTGCAACATAACTCGAAAACTCTATTGGGAAGTAAAGCTCCCATCCCAATTCGCCGACATAGGTAATGCGGTGCGCACGAACATTTGCCATCCCAACCTCAATGTTCCTAACGTTTGCAAATGGAAAGCTTTCATTACTCATATCAGCATCAGTGAGAGATTGTATTAAATCTCTTGAATTTGGACCCATAACGGCGATACAACCCTCAGAACTAGTTGCATCAAACAATGAACAATTAGCATTTTTTGGCATATTCTTATTAAGCCAGTGCAAATCTCTATTGAGACACATTGTTCCACTAACTATAAGGTAATCATCAACTCCTAGACGAGTAACAGTAACGTCAGCTTCAATACCGCCTTTATCATTGAGCCACTGAGTGTAAACCATCTTACCTGGCTCAACATTAACATCATTAGCACAGACAAGCTGAAGGAAATCCATCGCATCTGATCCCTTGACTCTAATTTTGGCATAGGAGGACATTTCGTACATACCTACGGTTTCTCTAATGGCTTGTTGTTCTAATTTTTGAAAATCAAACCAATTTTGCCTACCCCATGAATATTCATACTTAGCTTCAACTTTACCAATTAATTCCTTTGGAACAAACCAGTTAGCTCTCTCCCAACCAGCAACCTCACCAAAACAGGCGCCACGATCCTTAAAAAATTCATAGAGAGGAGTTTTTCGCAAACCCCTAGCAGTTTCGTATTGATGGTATGGAAAATGATTTTCATACAAATAACCTAAGGTTTCTGTCACTCTGTTTGCTAAATAAGTTTTGTTATTTTGGAATGGCTCATTTCTTCTTATATCAACCTCCCATAGGTCACATGGAGGCTCTTTAGCAACAATCCACTCGGCTAAATACTTTCCAGCACCACCAGCTGCTTGAATCCCTATTGAATTAAATCCTGCTGCAACATAAAAATTACCTAGTTCTGGGGACTCTCCCATTTGAAAATTATCATCTGGAGTAAAGCTTTCTGGGCCATTGAA
>ENA-UZWY01006252-UZWY01006252.1-metagenome-genome-assembly--contig:-Day-2--50m-contig-6252_pt1 | contig 22278 bp, 24 predicted proteins | sample MGYA00260341_ERZ794901 | MGnify/ENA metagenome assembly ERZ794901 | reverse complement strand
CTTTCGGCCGAGTGGCGAAGTTCTAGATGCATTGCGCGCTCTTTGGGCTGGCCTTGGTCAAACGGTTCTAGGGACCATTCAAGCGCTGTAAGGTTGTGAAGCGGAGAGAGCTGCCCCTTTGCACGCTTTGCTAGTTCAGTAGCCTTTTCTGCGAAAAAACCTTTTGGGACCGGCTCAACAGTGCGTTTTGAAATAACAGTTGGTCGGGTAGGCGCGTTGCTCAGAAAGTCTCTTGCCGCTAAGCGCAAGTCGCCATCAACGACTTTGTCCAATCCGCCCAATTCAGCCAATAGTTCTGCAGAAATCATTTTACCTTGGCAGGCGATTTCAACTGCCGCCTTCATTCCAACAAGCCGCGGAAGACGCTGAGTGCCGCCAGCCCCCGGGATCAAGCCGACGTTGACTTCGGGTAGGCCAAACTTGGTGCCTGAGGCGGCAACTCGCCACGCACAAGCCATGGCCAATTCAAAGCCACCGCCCAGTACATTGCCGTGCATCAAAGCCAAGAATGGCACGCCGGATTCCTCAATCGCTTGATAGACGTCGGGCAAATGAGGAAGGGCAGGTGGGGCGTCAAATTCAGACATGTCACCACCGGCTACAAACGTGCGGCCACTACATTCGATCACAGCATATTTTGCTGAAGAAACCTTGCTGACGGCTTCGAGCAGGCCAGCACGCACTTCTGTAGAGGTCGCATTTACGGGTGGATTGTTGATTGTAACCCACGCAATATCGCCATCATGTTCAACTGTAACAACGTTAGACACGGTATCCTCCAACATGATCCGTCACCTTTTTATTGACCAACCGTTCGGTTTATGCAAGCTCTGTAATCAACGCGCAAAGAAATACGCTGACCGGACAACAATTTGAGCCACCACCAGAAACTACCCATAAGGGCCAAGAGGCGATTAATATGAATGCTGACACGAGAGCAAAACGCAGTGCCGACGTCATGTGGTCGACGGACAATGCCTCAAAATGGTTCGGCGCGGAGCTTGTGGAAATTGCGGAAGGGCGCGCAGTCATGACGCTGACCGTTGAATCACATCACTGCAACGGGCACAAGATTTGTCATGGCGGTGTCACATTTGCGCTGGCAGACAGTGCATTTGCATATGCTTGTAACAGTAGGAACCAGAACACCGTCGCACAGGCTAACACAATAACCTTTATCGCTCCGGGTTACGAAGGCGACATTCTGACTGCAACAGCTAGTGAAGTTTCGATAAGCGGTAGAAGTGGTATCTATGACGTGACTGTCAAAAACCAAAATAGTGTTACCATTGGTGAGTTTCGTGGACTGTCCCGCACTATCAAAGGCAAACTATTCGATGAAGAAGCTTAAAGGAGGCATCAGGTGAAAGATCTAAGTCCAAAAAAAGCTGAGCTTGATCCTATTGAAGTCGCATCACGTGACGAGATTTCGGCGCTTCAGTTGGAGCGGCTGAAATGGTCGGTCAAGCATGCCTACGATAACGTACCGATGTATCGCCAGCGCTTTGATGAGATGGGTGTTCATCCTGACGACCTGAAAACTCTGTCTGACCTCGCCAAATTTCCGTTTACGTACAAAAATGACCTGCGCGACAATTATCCATTTGGTCTTTTCGCGGTGCCTCGTGAACAAATCACACGAATTCATGCGTCTTCTGGCACGACAGGTAAGTCTACCGTTGTTGGCTATACAAAGAACGATATTGATAACTGGGCGGATCTTGTGGCCCGCAGCCTTCGCGCTTCCGGCCTCAGAAAAGGTGACATTGTTCACAATGCCTATGGCTATGGGCTGTTTACTGGTGGATTGGGCGCGCACTACGGGATCGAAAGACTTGGGGCCACGGTCGTACCGATGGGCGGAGGGCAGACCGAGAAACAAGTTAGCCTGATTACAGATTTTAAACCTGACGGCATCATGGTGACACCGTCATACATGCTTAATATTCTTGAGCAGTATAATCGTCTGGGCATGGATCCACGCGAAAGTTCTTTGTCTGTCGGCGTGTTTGGAGCAGAGCCTTGGACAGATGCGATGCGCAAAGAAGTCGAGCAAGCATTTGATATGCACGCAGTCGATATTTACGGCTTGTCCGAGATTATGGGACCAGGGGTTGCAAACGAATGTGTCGAGACAAAAGATGGCCCAGTGATTTGGGAAGACCATTTCTATCCTGAGATCATTAATCCCTCCACCGGTGAAGTTGTTGCAGATGGTGAGCAAGGCGAGCTGGTATTCACAACCTTGACCAAAGAAGGGCTTCCGATGATCCGGTATCGGACCCGCGATCTTACCCGTTTGCTGCCTGGAACCGCACGATCAATGCGACGCATGGAAAAAATCACCGGTCGAAGCGACGACATGATGATTTTGCGAGGCGTCAATGTTTTCCCGACACAAATCGAAGAACAGGTGTTGGTCACCGGCGGCCTTGCACCATACTTCCAGATTGAACTTTACCGCTCTGGACGGATGGATGCGATGCGCGTGTTGGTCGAAATGACTCCCGTAGCGGCAAACGAGGCTGGCAAAACGGCTGCGCAACGAATGCTTGCGAAGCGGATTAAGGACAACGTTGGCGTTTCGTGTGAGATTATCGTAGGTGATCCCGGTACCGTCGCGAGATCACAAGGTAAGGCGGTTCGCGTCGTCGACAATCGCCCAAAGGAATAACTCTTGGCTCGAACTATCGCAAAAGATCACGACCAAAAGAAGTCTCGGATACTGAAAACCGCTGCTCGGGTTTTCGCAGAAGAGGGCTTTGATCGCGCATCTGTTAGCCAGTTGGCACGCGAGTGTGGAATCTCAAAAGCGAATATTTATCACTATTACGGAAGCAAAGATGCTTTGCTTTTTGATCTGCTCGACACAAACCTGTCGGAGCTTCTTAAACGTATCCAAAGCGTAGACATCGAAGGACTGTCAGCAGAAGACGCGTTAGAGCTGACTCTGGGCGAAATACTTCTTGCCTACGAGGGTAAGGATTACGAGCACCAAATTCAGGGCACCGCGATGATCCACCTGCCAGAACAGCAGCAAGAGATCCTAAAGGGCTATCAAATAGAAATGATCTCGTGTGTTTCGAAAATGCTTCGAGCCGTGAATTTTTCTTGCTTTGAAGAAAACCCTGACAAATTGAATGACACGACCATGTCTATATTTGGGATGCTCAATTGGTTCTATATGTGGAATGCCAAAGCGGGCCCCGAAGAGCGTAAGAAATACGCGCGACTTGTTAAGGGCCTTATCTTGAGCGGTATTTCTGGAATTTAGTCCGTTTTGGCATAGGCTTTGTTTTTGTCTCGATCAGGCGAAATTCACCGGGCTTTATGCCATCCAGTGTCCAATCACCGACCCGTTGTCGAACCAGCCTCAAGGTAGGATGACCGATGGCCGCCGTCATACGACGAACCTGTCGGTTTCGCCCTTCGGTGATTGTCAAACTGATCCAGCAATCCTCAACCGTTTTACGAACGCGAATTGGTGGGTTCCTCTCCCAAAGAAAGGGAGGTTCCTCAATCCGAAAAATCTCAGCTGGCCGGGTAATTCCGTCCTTTAGTTCTATACCGTCCGCGAGCTTTGCGAGGTCTTCGTCTGACGGAATGCCCTCAATTTGTGCAAGGTAAGTTTTGCGCTGTTTAAACCGGGGGTTTGATATTTGTGCCTGCAATTGCCCATCATCGGTCAGAACCATTAGGCCTTCGCTGTCCCTGTCCAAACGGCCAGCAGGATACACGTCTGGCACGCTGATATAGGTCGACAGGGTTTCGCGTTCAGACCCTTCACTGCCTTTGTCGGTAAACTGCGACAAGACATTGAAGGGCTTGTTGAATAAAACGATACGGCTCATGCAAATGGTGATCGCATGGGCGGCTTCTGAATGCACGCGCCAAGTTTAGGTTTCGTAGTCGACCACAACTTTCGATGAAATCGGATAAGATTGGCAGGACAGAACATAGCCTTTTTCGACTTCGTAGTCTTCGAGCGCGTGATTGGTGACCATATCAACTTCGCCCTCAATAACGCGGCACATACAAGTCGAACAAACACCTGCTTTGCATGCGTGCGGCGCGTCCATGTTGTTTTCCAAGGCTGCTTCAAGGATCGTTTGGTTTTTTGTCATTTCAAACGAGCGAATTTCACCATCCATGCGGACTGTCGCTGCGGTTGCTTCTTTCGAATTGACGGCAGACGTGCTTTCTGCGCGACGCTTCGCCCGACCGGTTTGGGCAGAGGCAAAAAGCTCAAACTTGATCTGTTCTTTCGTAAGACCGTGTTTTTGCAATGCATCGCGAATGCCCAGCATCATTGGTTCAGGGCCGCATATCATGGCAAGATCAATGGCCTTGATGTCGATCCAATGCTCAAATAATTGATCGCATTTTTCACCGGTTACCAGACCGGTGAACAGTTCAATGTCCTGCGCATCCTGTTCAAGGATATGGATGACCGTTAAGCGACCCATGTAGACGTTCTTTAGATCTTCAAGCTGCTCACGGAACATAATCGAACTGACGGATTTGTTTGCATATACCAGCGTGAAGCTTGATTTGGGCTCTCGTGATAGAACGGTTTTCAGAATTGAAAGAACGGGTGTAACACCTGAACCGCCAGCAAAACCTAAGTAGTTTTTGGCCTTTTCTGGCTCAATTGGGGTGTGAAACGCGCCCATTGGGGGCATGGCTTCTACCTTATCGCCGGCTTGCAATTCTTCGTTGACCCAAGTTGAAAACGCACCTCCGTCAACGCGTTTGATTCCAACTTGAAGCAAACCTTCATCCTTGCCTGCGCAGATGGAATAGCACCTACGCAATTCTTCGCCATCGAAATCTTTACGGAAGGTCAGATATTGGCCCTGTGTATAACCCATAAAGGTTTCACAATCTTCAGCAGAAGGAGCAAAAGTGATGATGACGGCATCGCGGATGGTTTTGTTAACATCCGTGACGGTAAGCTCATGAAAACGCGCCATAGGGTCCTCTTAGATACATTTGAAATAGTCGAAAGGTTCAAGGCAGGATTTGCACCGCCAATGCGCCTTACAAGGGGTTGAGCCAAACTGGCTAATTTTTTCGAGATCATTGTCCCCGCAATGGGGGCAACGGGAAGGGCCGCCCGCTGCTTGCGGTGGGGCGATGCCGTAAACTTCCAGCTTCTGAGCGCCTTTTTCTGATAGCCAGTCAGTCGTCCATGCTGGCGAAAGTTGGCGCTTAAGTTCCAACTTTTCGATACCATGACCGCGCAGAGCAGCCTCAATGTCCATGTTGATTATAGACGTGGCAGGGCATCCCGAATACGTCGGCGTCACGGTGACAACCAGAGTTTCTTCTTGCCAACCTACATCACGAATGATGCCTAGATCGACAAGTGAGATCACAGGGATCTCAGGGTCTGGGACTTGATCAAGCCATTCCCAAACCTGACTGGTTGCCACATTGCCCATTTACCAAGAAGCGCCTGGGTAGACGCGTTGTAGCCACTGCATTTGGGTCAACAGATGGCCCAAGTGCTCGGTGTGTCGTGCGCCTGTGCGTCCGCCGTGATGAGCGAAAGTATCTTCGGGAACTGTAAGTGTTGCGTCCACCAATACACGATTGATAAGCTCAAAATACTCGTCTTTTAGCGTGGACGGATGAACAGCTACGCCAGCTTCAGCCAAAACGTCGTCAGCCTGATCCGTATCGAAAATCTCGCCCACGTAGGGCCAAAGATAATCCAACGCCTGTTGCATGCGTTTGTGGCTTTCTTCGGTGCCGTCCCCAAGACCAACGACCGTCTCACCCGAACGTTCAACGTGGTAGGTGGCTTCCTTGTTGGCTTTTTCGGCGATTGCAGCGACCCGTTCGTTACTCGATTTTGACAACCGTGGAAGGTAAACAGACTGCCAAGCGTCAAACAGGAATTGGCGCATCATCGTGCGTCCAAAGTCGCCATTTGGAAGCTCGCACAGTAGCAGATTGCGAAAGTCCCAGGCATCGCGCAAAAACGCCAGGTCGTCGGCCGATTTGCCTTTGTCTTGAACTTCACAGGCAAGACCAAGCCAAAGCTGAGTTTGCCCAATCATATCAAGCGCAGTGTTTGCCAGCGCGATGTCCTCTTCCAGAACAGGCGCGTGGCCGCACCATTCTGAGACACGATGTCCGAGGATAAGTGTATTGTCCCCCATCCGCAGTAGGAACCGCTCAAGAGCGTCGTTCAGTTCCATTACATCGCTCCCACTTCGTCGGGGATGTCAAAAAAGGTTGGGTGGCGATAAACCTTGCTGTTTGATGGTTCGAACAATGGTTCTTTATCGCCGGGCGCTGTTGCGGCGATATGCTTTGCCTCTACAGCCCAAATGCTAACGCCTTCGTTGCGTCGGGTGTATACGTCGCGGGCGTTCTTGATTGCCAGTTCCGCGTCAGGAGCATGCAAACTGCCAACGTGTCGGTGGCTCATGCCATGCTGACCGCGGATGAAAATTTCCCAAAGGGGCCATTCTTTACTCATCGTATTCTCTCCTTATTCCGCCGCAACTTTGCGAGCTGCACGTTTTTCGGCGTGGGCCATAAGACCGTCGCGTACCCACGTGCCGTCCTCCCATGCTTTGACGCGATCGTTTAAACGATCGACGTTGCAGGGGCCTTTGCCTTTGATGACGTTGAAAAACTCTGACCAGTCTGGATCAGAAAAATCGTAGTGTCCGCGCTCTTCATTCCAGATTGTATTTGGGTCTGGAAGTTCGAGGCCTAGGTATTCAATTTGCGGCACGGTTTGATCAACGAATTGCTGACGCAGTTCGTCGTTGGTTTTGACCTTGATCTTCCAAGCCATGGATTGTTCTGAGTGAACGGATTCAGCGTCCGATGGGCCAAACATCATCAGGGCAGGGAACCAGAGCCGATTGACGGCGTCTTGTGCTTGGCGCTTCTGCTCCTCGGTGCCAAACGCCATTGCCATGATAGCGTGATACCCTTGACGTGCATGGAAGCTTTCTTCCTTGCAGATGCGGATCATCGCACGGCTGTAGGGACCATAAGAAGTTCTCTGAAGCGCGACTTGGTTGATAATTGCAGCGCCATCTACCAGCCAACCTACCGCGCCGATATCGGCCCAATTCAGGGTTGGATAGTTGAAAATAGACGAGTACTTCATTCGTCCTTCGTGAAGTAACCGGATCAGTTCATCGCGGCTTTCGCCGAGAGTTTCCGCTGCCGAGTACAAATACAGACCATGGCCAGCTTCGTCCTGAACTTTAGCCAGCAATATTGCTTTGCGTTCAAGCGTTGGGGCGCGGGTGATCCAGTTCCCTTCTGGCAACTGACCGACAACTTCGGAATGTGCGTGCTGACCAATTTGTCGGATCAGTGTCGCACGATAGTCATCAGGCATCCAATCACGAGGTTCGATCTTAATTCCTTGATCAATTTTGTCCTGAAAATCGCGCTCAATCTCAGACATGTCATCGCGGGATTTTATCCCTGATGATGCGGTTTTGACCATTTGTGCATACATTTCAGGTCCTCCTCAAACTCTTTCAATAATCAGGGCGACGCCCTGTCCAACACCGACACACATCGTGCAGAGGGCATAGCGTCCGCCGGTTCGTTTCAATTGATAGGCAGCAGTTAGTACTAGCCGCGCGCCAGACATTCCCAGTGGGTGACCAAGTGCGATGGCACCCCCGTTAGGATTTACGTGGGCAGCATCATCTGCTAGCCCAAGCTCGCGCAATGTCGCTAGGCCTTGGCTTGCGAATGCTTCGTTCAGCTCAATAACATCCATGTCCTCGATGCTAAGGCCGGCCTTTGCCAACACTTTTCTGGTTGCTGGGACAGGGCCGATACCCATCACGCGGGGCTCAACGCCCGCCGCTTGCATGGCTACAACCCGTGCCATAGGTGTTAGTCCGTTCTTGGCGGCACCTGAGTCTGAGGCCATTAGAATAGCGGCTGCGCCGTCATTTACCCCAGATGCGTTTCCAGCAGTTACCGAAAGGTCAGGTCCGTTGACGCCTTTGAGCTTGGCAAGCTTGTCGGCACCTGTACCGNNACGGGGTCGCCTTTGCGTTGCGGGACGGAAACCGGCGTGATTTCGTCTGCAAAAATGCCAGCCTCGTTGGATTTTGCCCATCGCGCCTGCGAACGGGCGGCGAATGCATCCTGATCTTCGCGGTTGATGTTGTAATCCGCCGCAACATTGTCTGCAGTCTGGGGCATCGAGTCCGTACCGTAGGCAGACTTCATTTTTGGGTTCACAAAACGCCAGCCAATAGTGGTGTCGTACACCGCGTTTGATCGTGTAAAGGCCGAGGTTGCTTTGGGCATCACGAAGGGCGCACGGCTCATGCTTTCGACGCCACCAGCGATCGCGAGATCGTAATCACCAGCCTTTAATCCGCGTGCGATCATGCCGACCGCATCCATGCCTGATGCACAAAGTCGGTTGATTGTCGTGCCCGGAACTGTGCTTGGTAGGCCTGCGAGCAATGCCGCCATTCTGGCGACGTTGCGATTATCCTCGCCCGCCTGATTGGCCGAACCATAAATGACGTCGTCGACGCTGGCCCAATCCACGTTTGGATTGCGTTCGATCAGTGCCGCAATAGGCAGGGCCGCTAGATCATCGGTACGAACCGAGGACAATCCACCACCGTACCTGCCAATCGGAGTTCGAGTGGCGTCGCAGATATACGCTTCCATTTGAGGATCCTTTTATTCCTGACCGCACGGTCAGAAGTAGCAGTGAAAATGATTCGGCTCAAGTAATATGTTACTAACTCCCCCTAATTCATCAGAAAATTGTAACGTAAATTTAGATTGGCATCCCCGACAACTTTGAAACAAGCTCTGCGGTTTTGCGAGCGTCATATTTTTTCATTAATCTGGCGCGATAAATCTCAACTGTGCGATGAGAAACACCGAGTTCCCGCCCGATTTCTTTTGACGTCAAACCTTTGCAAGTCAGCGCGGCAACATCCTTTTCCCGCTTCGTCATCTTAACAACGGGTCGCGTTTCGCTAAGGTCGGAGAAAGACCAAATTGCGCGTTGAAATGGGTCATCTGGAGTCAAAGACTGCCCACGTACCCGGCACCAAAACAGATCACCATCGATTCGGCGCATTATGCGCTCGTCATCGTAGCGTCCGCTTTCACGCATGCCTTGCACCCCTACAACGGCAATCCGGTCAAAGTCATCCTGCGTCGGATAAAGCTCTCGCAACGAACGATTTTCAAAATAGTCCGTTTCCGCCACAAACATTTCAGAAAACATCTGATTTACACGCCGAAGCACGCGATTTTCGGTCAGTGCCAAACCTATCGGGGCGTATTCAAATGCGATGCGATCAAGATCCATGCTCTGTTCTTATCTTCATTTGAAATCGTTTAGTAGTTCTACGAATTGCCAAAGTCGATTTCTGCGATAGGCTGGCTGCAATCTATAAGGAAGAAAACCATGAACCCAGCAGAATGGTTGCGCCGAACATCATGTCTTTCCCCTGATGCGCCAGCCTTATTTCAAGGCGAAATATGCGTTGCAGACTATGCAACATTTAATCAAAGGGCCGCGTCGATTGGTTCATATCTTACCGCTAACCACGCGGTTGGGTCTGGCAGTCGTGTCGCAGTTTTCATGAAAAACCGTACAGAATACCTCGAGGCCCTCTATGGCGTTTGGTATTGTGGGGCAACGGTCATACCCATTAATTCAAAGCTTCACGCGCGTGAAGCCGCATGGATAATAGAGAATGCCAGAGCGGATGTTGCGCTTGTTTCCGATGACATTGGTATGCCCCTGACACAGGTTGCCCCTGCATGTTTGAAAAACGTCATTTCGGCCGATGATGATATGTGGTGCGACATGTATCAAACCGACCCAATTCCTACACCAACGCCTGTCGATGGTGATCAAATGATTTGGCTGTTCTACACGTCGGGTACGACCGGAAAACCAAAGGGTGTCATGATCTCTGCCCGAAATTTAGAACACATGACGTTAAACTACTTTTCGGACGTTGACCCGGTTGGACAAGAAGACGCAATTCTTTATGCCGCACCAATGAGCCATGGTGCAGGCATCTACAACTTCATGCACGTCATGAAAGGTGCACGGCACGTCGTACCTGTCAGCGGAGGCTTCGAACCAGACGAAATTCTAACGCTGGCTGCGAGCTTTCGGAATATCTCAATGTTTGCCGCCCCAACGATGGTAAAGCGACTGGTCGAATACGCCAAAGCCAACGGGCTGAATGGCGAAGGGATCAAAACCATCAGCTATGCAGGTGGCCCGATGTATGTCGCGGATATTGTAGAGGCAGTCGACGTCATGGGAGACTGCTTCGTTCAAGTATACGGGCAGGGCGAATGCCCAATGGGGATCAGTGCACTGCCACGGCGATTTGTTTCGGATCGCGATCACCCTCGCTGGAAAGAAAGACTGGCCTCGGTCGGAACGGCCCAATCCTCAGTCCGCGTTGCGATCTTTGATCCTGACGGCAACAATCTGCCTGCAGGTTCAGTCGGTGAAATTGTGGTTTCAGGTGCAACCGTGATGAGCGGTTATTGGGAAAACCCAGAGGCCACTAATAATACGATCAAAGACGGGTGGCTTTGGACCGGTGACATGGGTTCAATGGATGATGATGGGTTTATCACCATGCACGACCGCTCAAAGGATATGATTATTTCGGGTGGATCAAACATCTATCCGCGCGAAGTCGAAGAGGTATTGTTGGAATTACCCGGAGTCTCCGAGGTCGCAGTCGTTGGTAAAGCGGATCCAGAATGGGGTGAGATAGTTGTGGCGTTTGTAGTTGCAAACGGGGAAGTCTCGGCCGAGCATTTGGATGCACATTGTATTGACAACATAGCCAGGTTTAAGCGTCCAAAGTCATACAGGTTCATTTCTGACCTACCCAAGAACAACTATGGGAAAATCCTCAAGACGGACCTTCGGGCGCTACTGCAGAACTAGTCTCGCGCCACCGTGCCATGTCGCAGTTCATCCAGTAACGCAGCCATACCCAACAGAGCAGCGTAGTCATCGTCGACAACATGAACGCGAAATTGCTTCATGAACTCCGTAAAACGACCTTTGTCGCTAAAAGCTTCTTCAAATCCGTTTTTGCCAAGATATGGCATTACAGCTCGTGCAACACCTCCGACCAGATAGATGCCTCCGAATGGCAGCATCGTTAGGGCTAAGTTACCAGTGACGGAACCAAGCGCGCGTACGAATACTCCGACTGTGTCCGAGGCCACTTGATCGTTACCCGCTGCATGCGCGGCCACGATGTCGGCCGGATCAATAATTTGCCCAGATTGCCATTCGTAGATATGGGCAAGACCGCGCCCTGAAAGAATATCCTCAACTGAACAAAAACCGTTTTTGGTTGAAAATTGCTTAGCAAAACCTGCCAGCTCATCCGTCGGGGTGGCAAGATCGACATGCCCTACCTCGGCAGGTGGCACCAAAGTTACGGTATCCGTTCGGTATACTGGGGCAGCATTGAAGCCAGTTCCCACACCAACGACCATACGGGCTGAATGGCTGCCCCCGTCACAGCCGTCCTTGGCAAGGATGGTTTGATCAGTCGTCAAGTGTTCAAGTGCATGCCCCTGCGCTTGGAGGTCATTGATAACCGATGTCGTGGTCGCACCAGTAGCACGTTTCAATAGGGCTTCATCGACGGTCCAGTTCAAATTGGTCAACGTGCCTTTGCCATTTCTGACCGGCCCAGCAATGGCGGCGCAGGCAGACGAAGGCATTACGTTGGGCCGTTTGGACAAGTATTTTGCGAAAACGTCCTCGAGCCCAGAATTCTCGGCGTTGCGAAACCTTTCGATTGAGGTTTCATCAATTTTTAGACCATCTGCGATGGCGATGCGGGTATTTGTGCCGCCGATATCGGCCATAATGGATAGGGTGTTTGACATAGCCGTTTGCCTTCAACTTAATAAGATAGCGCTAACATCGGGTGTTAGGCCGCATCTCATCCTGACACAAGCATCCAAACGAAAAAAGCCGAACGTGAGGTTCGGCTTTTCTCAATTTATTTATTCAGATTTTACGCGCGACGGCGACGCCCGCCACCACCGCGACGACCGCGCCCACCTTCGGCGTTTGCTGTCGTGTTTGTAGCAATCCAGGCAGCTCCGCCATCATCATGATTGGTAAGGAAATTTGCAGCGCGGATGGCTTCCATTTCCTTGCCTGCACGTGAATTTGTCGAACCCATGCCGAACAATGTAACAAAGGTTTCGTCATCCATGCCTTCAGGCAAGATGATACCTGCAGCTTCGATTTCCGCTCTCTTCTCTGCAATCTTTTTAGGCCCAATTGGCAAAGCAACTGGGTTCATAATTGCAGACGTCATTCCCGCGCCCATAGCCATCGGTAGGAACGCATTGTTGATGCCATGACGGTTGGGCAGGCCAAACGAAATATTTGAAGCACCACAGGTCGTGTTCACGCCAAGCTCTTCGCGCAAGCGACGAACAAGGGTAAAGACTTGAAGACCAGCGGTCGACATCGCGCCGATTGGCATAACCAATGGATCAACGACAATATCATGCGCTGGAATGCCAAAGTCTGCCGCGCGCTCAACGATTTTCTTGGCAACGGCGAAACGAACATCAGGATCCTCCGAAATGCCGGTGTCGTCGTTTGAAATGGCAACAACTGGCACGTTGTATTTTGCGACCAATGGCAGAACCATTTCCAAACGTTCTTCTTCACCCGTGACCGAGTTCAAAAGCGGACGACCCTCTGCAGCGGCCAAGCCGGCCTCAAGTGCGCCAGGAACCGAGCTGTCGATACAAACTGGGCAGTCAGTGACTGCCTGAACTTTTTCGACCAGCGCCCTCATAAGATCTGGCTCAACAAAGTTGTTGTCCGCGTAGCGTGGATCTTCGGCCATTTTGTTTGAAAACACTGCACCAGAGTTGATGTCCAGCACTGTCGCGCCAGCAGCGACTTGTGCAATTGCATCACGTTCGACGCGTGAAAAATCGCCCGCTTCAAGCTCAGCATTCAGGATTTTTCGGCCGGTCGGGTTGATCCGCTCGCCGATAACGCAGAAGGGCTGATCAAAGCCCATAACCGTGGTTTTGGTTTTTGATTCAATAACAGTACGGGTCATTCTTGGTCCTTAGGCGTTGACGGGAACAGCAGAGCTGCCGCCATTGTTGATAGCCCATTTAGCGTTTGTCTTGATGCCGCCAAGTGGGAAAAAGTGAACATGTGAAATGTTGAAGTCAGGATTTGCAGCCTTATGCGCGGCAAGTTCGGTCAATACATCTGTAGGCTCGTAAGGCAAAAGCAGTTTCGACACGTCCATAGCCCGTTTCTGCAGGACCTTCAACGAAGGACCGACGCCGCAAGCAATCGCGAATTTGATCAAAGTCTGTAGCTTGGCCGGGCCGGCTATACCGATGTGAATTGGGATATCAATTCCAGCTTCTTTGATGCTGTCCGCCCATTTGATGATCGGTTTTGCCTCAAAGGCAAATTGGGTGGCCAATGCCATCTCTGCATCTGTTCGCTCTGCGAATTTCTGTTTCCACTGAAGCGCCTCGTCCACAAGCTTTGATGAACCATCAGGATCGATATCTTTGTTACCTTCTGGATGGCCAGCGTAATGCAAACGCTTAAAGCCAGCTTTGTCAAAAGCACCAGATTCCATCAGCTGCATTGAGCTATGATAATCTCCATGCGGTTTGTCTACGCCACCGGCCAATAACAACGCTTGATCGACGCCAGCTTCACCTTGATAGCGTGCGATCCAATCGGACAGAGTGGCCTCATCTTTGATGATGCGTGCAGGGAAGTGCGGCATGACCGGAAAGCCCTCGGCAGCGACGCGCTTTGCTGTGGCTACCATTTCTTCGATAGGTGTGCCTTCGATATGGGCGATATATACGCGCGTTCCCTTTGGAAGGAGTTCGCGAAAATCTTCTACCTTTTCAGCCGTGCGCGGCATAATTTCGATAGAGTAATTGTTCAAAAACGCCTCAACCTTTGGATTAACCTCAGTTGTTGTGTCTTCTTTTTTGCCAAAGCTGAAAAGTGCCATTGAAGGGACTCCGGTAAAAGGGTGCTTAGTCACGTCCGTCGTTTGAAATCAGAACCTTAATGCGGTCCTGAGTGTATTCTGCATCGAGTCGAGCGGCCTCGGCCGTCGCTATTTCCTGAGGATCACCATCGACTGGGTACGGTGCTGCTTTGCGCCATTCCGCCAAATACGCATCAGGATCGGTGGCACCGACCTTCATCGCTGCGCGGTCTATGGCTTGCTCAAAGCGTTCTGGCAGCGGCATTTTTGCGCCTCTGCGTCCTTTGCCCACAATCACCTGAGCTGGGATATCGCGCCAATAAACTATGGTTACGTCTGGCATCAGTGATTCCTCGTTCTATTTTTATCTAGGTAATGGATAGTTGTTGTTTTTTACGATCCGTTTTCGACATTACCACAGCTTACTGCGACCCACGGAGCAGGGTTGCAAGTTCGCATGTCAGCACCTAGCATCATTCTCAACTTGCAATGGAGGGCGTGTCGTTATGGCGCCCAAGCGTCCCGGAGGTGCGGGCGCTTTCCCGAAACCGGTTGAGAGCCCTGCGCCCTATCAACCAGATCCGTCCGAGCTGTATGCCGCTTTGGATCTGGGCACTAATAGTTGTCGAATGCTGGTTGCCCAACCTAAGGGCAGTCAGTTTCACGTCGTGGACAGCTTTTCGAAAACGGTTCAACTCGGCGCTGGGCTTGAGCAAACTGGCCGCCTAAGTCGCGCGTCTATGCAACGAACCGTGCAAGCTTTGCGGATATGTCAGCAGAAATTGAAGCGTCATAACGTCCGCCGTATGCGCTTGGTCACGACCGAGGCCTGCCGTCGCGCAACCAATTCTCGTCAATTTATTCGACAGGTAAAACGCGAGGCAGGACTGGACCTTGAGGTTATTCAGCCAGAGGAAGAAGCGCGTTTGGCGGTGATTTCCTGTGCGCCGTTGGTGAGCACTAAAACTGAGCAATTGTTGGTCGTGGATATCGGAGGGGGATCAACCGAGTTGGTATGGATCGATCTCACGAATGTTCCGCGGCTAGATCGACCGGCAGCGATCATGCGTTTGCACTCGGGCTTTAACCCAACAGACAGTGTATTTCCGAATGCCAAGGTGGTTGATTGGATATCGGTGCCTTTGGGTGTCGCCACGCTTCGTGATCAATTCAGTGATGTGCAGGATGATTCCGCGCGTTTTGCTTTGATGAGTTGGTTCTTTGAGGAAAATTTGACCGAATTTTCGCCCTACGACCGTGAACAAGTACGTGAAGGCTTCCAAATCATTGGCACTTCTGGAACCGTCACAACTGTTGCAGCCAGCCATTTGGGTTTGAAACGCTATGATCGTACGAAAGTTGACGGTTTGCGGATGTCATCCGATCAAATTGACAGGGTTATTCAAGACTATCTGTCGCTCGGGCCGATTGGGCGCCGCAAGGACCCTCGGATTGGGCGGGATCGTCAGGCTTTGATTATGTCTGGGTCGGCAATTTTGCAGGCGCTTTTGCGTTGCTGGCCAACCGATCGACTGTCTGTAGCCGACCGCGGACTACGCGAAGGGCTGCTTTATGCCCAAATGAGTGCGGATGGTGTGCTTGAACATGGGCCGTATTGAGATAAATAGCGCCTATGACAAATAAGAAAAACTCTTCGGGCCGCGGACAGCGTGATTTGTTCGTTAAGGTCAAATCCGCGCGTGGTCGTAAACTGAGCTCGACTCGGTGGCTTCAACGCCAGCTCAACGACCCATATGTAAAGCGGGCCCAAGCCGAAGGTTATCGGGGCAGGGCGGCGTTTAAGATCCTCGAATTGGATGAGAAGTTTCGCTTTTTGGTGCCTGGTGCCCGCGTTGTTGACCTTGGGTGCGCTCCTGGTGGGTGGCTGCAAGTTGCTGTGAAGCGGGTGAATGCTCTGGGTGAAAGGGGCGGCAAAGCTGTCGGCACCGTTTTGGGTATTGATCTGCAAGAGATGGAGCCTTTGGCTGGAACCGAGCTGCATCAAATTGATTTCATGTTAGATGATGCCGACGTCCAAGTGAAAGAATGGCTTGGCGGCAAGGCCGATGTCGTCATGTCTGACATGGCAGCCTCGTCCAGCGGCCACAAGCAAACTGACCACCTGCGGATCATTTCACTTTGTGAGGCTGCAGCCTATTTCGCGTTTGACGTTCTTGAGGACGGCGGCACGTTCGTTGCCAAAGTTCTGGCAGGTGGCGCGGAAGGCGATCTGCAAAAACTTTTGAAGCAGAAGTTCACCAAGGTTTTTAACGTGAAACCGCCATCTTCTCGCTCAGACAGTTCTGAGAAATTCGTGGTTGCGACTGGATTTCGTGGAACAGAAGCGGACGAGTAAAGATTGGATTAAACCAAATCCGGCTCTCTGCCCAACTTGTTCGCTACACGCGCGACCGTCAGACCTTGCACGATGATTGAAAAAATCACGACCATATAGGTCACGGTCAGAATGATAGGCTTGTAATCGTTCTCTGGCAGCGACAAAGCGAGCGCGACTGAAATACCGCCCTTTAATCCACCCCAGGTCATGATCGGGATCACGCCCGGTGAAAAGGCGCGGAATGGTCTAAGGATGACGATGGGAACGGCGACGGCCATAAATCGGGCCACCAAAGCCAATCCAATCGAGGCAACACCTGCGATCATGTGATCGGTCGGGAAAGCAATCGCAAACACCTCAAACCCGATCAGTAGGAACAGAACGGCGTTTAGAATTTCGTCGATCATTTTCCAGAACGAATCCACATAGGTTCGTGTTTCGGCGCTCATACCATGTTTGGCGCCAATATCTCCGATTAGAAGGCCAGCGCAGACGGCCATAATGGGGGCGGACACGTGCAAATACAGCGCAAGCGAGTACCCACCGAATGCAAGCCCAAGCGTGATTAAGACCTCAAGCGAATAGTCGTCGATCAACCGCATCAAGCGGAATGTCAGCCAGCCGAGAATAAGACCAAGGGCTGCCCCGCCAAAGGCTTCTCGCACAAACAACAAGAATGCCCCAGTCGCGTCAGTCGCATGGGCATGGTCCGTTGGGAAGGCAATGCCGACTAGCACCAAGAACACAACATAGCCGACACCGTCGTTGAATAGAGACTCGCCCGCGATCTTGGTCTCAAGCGATTTGCGTAAACTGGCCTCGCGGAGAACGCCAAGAACGGCCACAGGGTCGGTGGGTGAGATAAGCGCGCCAAAGACGAGCGCAATGAGCAGCGGCGTACCGGTGATCCAACTAAAGCCAACACCAGCTACCACAGTCGACAACCCGACCCCAAGTGTAGCCATCAGCAAGACCACAGACCATTGCGCCTTAAGGTCGGACAGTTTCACATGCAGAGCACCTGCAAAAAGCAAAAGCCCGAGCATGCCTTCCAACAGCGCATCTGAGAAGTCGATACTGGTCACACCGCCTCTGACCGCATCTGCCATGTCCAACGCAGGCCAGAAATAATCAATCCCCATGACACCAAAGGACGCTAGCAGCGAAACCACTAAGATACCGATGGTCGAAGGTAATTTGAAAACAAGGTAGTTTATTGCGCCGAATATGCCTGAAAGAACGATGAGCAAGGATGCAATTTGTAGAAGTGTCATAGAGGGCCCGCTTTTTGATTGGCCTCAAATTATCACTTGGGAACCCAAGGCGCCAGCATTACCGAATAGGTTAGGTTCCGCAGAACGTGGCCTCGATTTCTTCTTCCGGTTTTGGGGGCAATGAAAATTCCTCGGCACTGTCTTGAACGGTGAAGGGAGTCTCTAACACATTTCCCATCTTAGTGAACGCCACTAGATCACCGACCAGCGCCCTTTGGATCATGTCTTCAATCTTGTGATTTCGGGGGATGTATTGTGGGTTCGATGCCTTCATGAGTGCTGTCGGGTCGGACTGGGTCTCAAGCCTTGCTTGCCATGCTGCGTTCCACGCCTGACCACCTTCAAAATCATCAAGAAATGAGGGAGGGGTAACCGTGGACAATCCACTGAAAGTAGTCGTGAAATCAGCTTGCGCATTCATCATGAATTGCAACAACTGCTCAATAAGCGCTGCATCCCCATGGCTCGGATTGCTAATACCTAACTTTGCGGCAAAAACCTTGGTTCGTTCACGCGCAATGAGGTCAGGCATTTTGTTGACTGCATTCGTATAGGCTTCAATCGCGGTGTCCTGATCGCTTTCCAGTAACAGCAACGACGAGGCCAACTGGGCGATATTCCAAACGATAATGTCTGGTTGGTTCATATAGGCATAGCGCCCACGTCGGTCGATTGAACTGTAGACAGTCGCAGGATGATACGTGTCCATGAAAGCGCAGGGACCGTAGTCGATGGTTTCGCCGGATATGGTGGTGTTGTCGGTATTCATCACACCGTGGATAAAGCCCACACCTAGCCATTTCGCGACCAACTTGGTTTGGCGTTCGATGACGGATTGTAGGAAGTCTAGCGGAGTTGTGCAGTCGGGGTAATGGCGTTCGATGGAATAGTCGAAAAGGGCACGGAGTGCCTCTGAATCGCCACGCGCTGCAAAATACTGGAATGTGCCAACGCGAATGTGGCTTGAGGCTACGCGGGTTAGCACCGCGCCAGGAACGCCGCCTTCTGCGCGAAGGATAGTTTCGCCAGTAAGGGTGGCCCCCAAAGCACGGGTTGTGGGTATTCCGAGGTGATGCATAGCTTCGGATACGATGTATTCGCGTAACACCGGACCTAGCCATGCCTTGCCATCGCCCCCGCGAGAGAACGCAGTACGACCTGAGCCTTTTAGTTGGATGTCGCGCCGCACGCCATCTTGGTCGATAACTTCACCTAGTAAGATGGCCCTTCCGTCCCCCAAACTGGGAACAAAGTTGCCAAACTGATGCCCAGCATAGGCTTGCGAGATTGGTTCGCTTCCTTGGGGGATGGTTTTGCCAGAGAACAGTGCTGTTAAGTCCGTGTCAGTTGCAGACCGAGGCATGCCAAGTCTTAGGCCCAACGTCTGGTTATACGCCAATAGCTCAGGCGATGGTGGGACCTCAGGAATGGTCTTGCGGTACATCCTGTCAGGCAGATCAACATAGCTGTTGTCGAACGAGAAAAACGCGGTCATGTCAAATTCTTGCGAGGCGCTCTGTCAACAGTTCGAAGAAACCGTCGGCATCGATATCGCCAATAAACAGGGCATTGGCCTCACGACCTGAAACACGCCACCAATCAGCGACCGTCATACCGCGGGTAAGATCAGATTTGGTTTCTATTTCGACGTTGATGTGGCGCCCGCTGAAAAGCTCTGGTTTGATGAGATATGCCGTCACGCACGGATCATGCAGAGGTGCGCCCTCCGACCCATACTTTTCCTTATCAAACCGCTCAAAAAAATCCGTCATCTGGGCAACCGCTGTACCGACTGGAGTGCCAAGGTTGCGGAATGCATCATTTCTGAACTTAGTCACCAAAGCCTTGTGCGTCACGTCCAATGGCATAACTACAATCGGAACCTTGCTTGCAAAAACCACGGCTGCAGCCTCTGGATCGACGTAGATGTTGAATTCGGCGGCTGGCGTGATGTTACCGACCTCAAAATACGCGCCTCCCATTAGGACGATTTCTTGTATGCGATCCACAATGTCGGGCGCTTTTCGCATGGCGAGGGCAATGTTCGTCAACGGACCAAGCGGGCAGAGCGTGACCGATTTCGATGGCTCGGCCCTCAAGGTATCTACTATGAAATCAACGGCGTGTTCGTCCTGCAAAGGCATCACTGGTTCTGGCAGAACAGGGCCGTTCAAGCCGGATGCGCCATGTACATGTTCGGCCGTTACCAAACGGTGCACCAACGGGTGATCGCAGCCCGCGTAGACCCTTGTCTCTGTCTTTCCAGCCAGTTCGCAAACCATGCGCGCATTCTTCTGCGTTAGATCGAGCGGTACGTTGCCAGCAACGATCGTAAGCCCAAGCACTTCAAGTTCGTCGGGCGACGCGAGCGCCAACAGAATTGCGACGGCATCATCCTGCCCTGGGTCTGTATCGATGATGATTTTGCGCGCTGCCATATTAACTTTTCCTTCATTCATTCAAACCAGAGCTAAAGGCAGTTGAAACACTATGGCAAGCGAAGAAGCGGAAAAGGCGTTGATCCCTTTCCTTGCATCACGTTAGTTTGCGCCAACGACAAGTCCGATGGGACGAAAGGGCAGTAAATGAAACTGGCGTTTATCACGATGGTCTGGCGCGATTATTGGCTGCTTGAAAAGTGGATCGCGTACAATTCTACCCATGTACCCAAATCGCAGCTCTATGTGATTAATCACGGTGGTGATCCAAAGATCGATGAAATAGCCCAAGGGTGCAACGTTATCGAAATTCCCCGCGATGGCATTCCGATGAATTTTGACCGCATACGGTGGGACTTGATCGGCTCTTTGGCCACGGGACTTTTGGGGTTTTTTGATCGTGTAGTTTGTACGGATGTTGATGAGCTATTGGTGTACACTGGTGAAGGGACGTTGGTGGAACACCTCACTCAAGGATCTGTACCCGATCATATTACCGCAATAGGGGCGCTGGGTCTGAACCTCTTGCCAACCAGCGGAGGTGTTAACGACGCAGCGGCGCTAATGGCTCAGTTCCCGAACGCGCTTGTTAGCGGCAAATATTCAAAGCCTTGCGTCGTTGATAAGCCGTCAAAATTCTCAAACGGTGCTCATGGATTATTAGGGTCGGATTATTTTCTCGACCCTGAGTTACTGTTGGTTCACTTGCATTATGTTACACCCGACTACGCAGCACGTATGGCAGATCGCCGTGAAATTGCCGAGACAACGACCGAGGCGTTTGTTGCGGCACCCGATGCGGGGCTGGAAATTCGCAAAGGCTATTGGCGCAATTGGGCCAAGTCCGACAAGATCATGGGAAATCACATGGCCTCTTTTGATAATGCGCGCGAAATTGACGTGTCGGGTGGGTTCGACGAAATTCAGCAAATTCTGACAAGGCATTTGCTGCAAGAGGGCCGCAAGCGCCACGTAATTCAGTCAGAGATCAAGAAAATTCCAATGCGTGTCAGCATTCCAAAAGAATTCCGGCATCTGTTTTGAACTTGTGCCGGAAATGGCCGTTGTTTAGCGAAAGCCGTTAACCGTCGAAATCTACTTCTTCGGTTATGCGTAGTGCGCTGGGGCGATTGGCGGCCAGTGTCATCAAGTTCACGCTATCGGCCGTAAAGCTGCCCCACGATGCAACCAGATCGTCCGGGTTCGTGCCATCTGCGATTGGGTATTCATAGTTGATCTCAGCATAGATTTCCTGAGCGGCAGGCGAAGTCAGAAATTCCATAAGAAGCAGGGCGTTTTCAGGGTTGGGCGCGTGTTTTGCCAAGGCCACGCCCGAGACGTTTACGTGCGTGCCGCCGTTCTCAAACTTCGGGAACACGACGTTGACCGAATTTGCCCAGTCATGCTGTTCTTCATCGGCCAGCATTTTGCCCATATAATACGTGTTGCCGATAGCGATGTCGCACTCGCCGGCCCAGATAGCTTTGACCTGCGCGCGGTCGTTGCCCTGCGGTTTGCGGGCAAGATTTGATTTAATACCTTCAAGCCAAGCCTTCGCGCCAGCTTCACCTTGATGATGCACAATCGCCGAGGTGAGGGCGATGTTGTAGGCGTGCATGCCCGAGCGTGTACAAATGCGATCCTGCCACATATCCGAGGCCAAATCTTCGTATGTCGTGATTTCACCGTCTGCGACGCGATCCTTTGAAGCATAGATGATGCGAGCGCGGGTGGTCAGGCCATACCAATGCCCATCTGGGTCGCGGTAGGCACTGGGGACGTTGGCCTCTAGAGCGTCCGAGACGATTGGTTGCGTCAGTCCTTCGTTTACGATGGCTGCAAGGCGCGAGATGTCGACCGTGAACACGAGATCAGCAGGCGAGCGTCGTCCCTCGGCCTTCATACGTTCGACCATGCCTTTGTCCAAATAGGCAACGTTCACGTCGATACCAGTTTCGGCCGTGAAAGCGTCTGTCAGTGGTGCGATCAAATCAGGCTGCCGATATGAGTAGACGTTCACCTCGTCTGAGTGGGCGGGTGAAGCGACTAATGCCGCCATAACGAGCGCGGAAAAACGGTGCATTGATCTGTGGATCCTACTGGTTCAAGTTGGCGTTCTTAAAGCTGACTACAACAGTCGGGTCAATACCCAAATAATACTATCAGGTATTATCACAACCCGTTGCGTTTAGATT
>ENA-UZWY01003881-UZWY01003881.1-metagenome-genome-assembly--contig:-Day-2--50m-contig-3881_pt2 | contig 23112 bp, 20 predicted proteins | sample MGYA00260341_ERZ794901 | MGnify/ENA metagenome assembly ERZ794901 | reverse complement strand
TAGGCCAACTTTAATTAACGGTGTTTAATTAAATTCTTTGTTTTTGTAGAATTTAGTATATTTGCACTGCATTATTGAAAATTTGAGGGGGACAATGTCCCCCTCTTTATTAAATGTATCTGATTTGAAAGAAATTTTAGAAAAATTATTTATCGAATTCTTTGAGAATAATAGTCAACTTTTTTTAGTGGATTTAAATGTAGATTCATTTAAAATTGATATTAAAATTGATGGTGATAACGGGGTTAAGGTTAGTGATTGCGTTTTGTTATCTAAACATATCAAAAAACATTTTGATACTGAGTTAGATGATTTTAGTTTAAACGTTAGTTCAGCTGGACTCATGTCTCCGTTAGTTACATACAGACAGTTTTTAAAAAATTTAAAAAGAAAATTGAATGTATCGTTAAAAGAAGGTGATGATATTAAAGGGAGTTTAATTAAAGTAAGCGAACAAGATATCACATTAGAATGGACAGCTCGTGAGCCTAAACCTGTTGGAAAAGGTAAAGTGACTGTCAAAAAAAATAAATTAATTGCTTTTGACCAAATTAAAAAAGCAAATTTAGTAGTTGAATTTAATAAAATATAAGCATGGAAAATTTATCTTTAATAGAATCGTTTTCGGAATTTAAGGACGAAAAATTTATAGACAGAGTAACATTAATGTCAATACTTGAGGAGGTTTTTAGAAACACTCTCAAAAGAAAATATGGTGATGATGATAACTTTGACATAATTATTAATCCGGATAAAGGTGATTTAGAGATTTGGAGAAATAGAATTGTTGTTGAAGATGGTGCAGTTGAGGACGAAAATCAAGAAATTTCAATTACTGAGGCTAGAAAAATTGAACCTGATTTTGAAGTGGGTGAAGACGTTTCTGAAGAAGTTAAATTAGTTGATTTAGGAAGAAGAACAGTCCTTTCTCTAAGACAAAATTTAGTATCTAGAGTTCATGAGCACGATAATGGAATTGTTTACAAACAATTTATTGATTTAATTGGTGAAATATATACAGCAGAAGTTCATCACATTAGACACAATGTTGTGATATTACTAGATGATGATGGCAATGAATTAATTATGCCAAAAGATCGTCAAATACCATCTGATTTTTACAGAAAAGGAGATTCTGTTAGAGGCGTTATTGAGTCTGTAGAATTAAAAGGAAATAAGCCTTCAATTATTTTTTCAAGAACTTCTCCAAAGTTTTTAGAAAAACTTTTTGAACAAGATATTCCTGAAGTATTTGACGGCCTAATTTCAGTAAAAAAAGTTGTTAGAATACCTGGTGAAAAAGCAAAAGTGGCTGTGGATTCTTATGATGATAGAATTGATCCAGTTGGCGCCTGTGTTGGTATGAAAGGTTCCAGAATTCATGGAATTGTAAGAGAACTTGGAAATGAAAATATTGATGTTATTAATTTTACTAATAACACTCAATTATTAATAACAAGAGCTTTAAGTCCAGCAAAAATTTCTTCTTTAAAAATTAATGAAGAGAAAAAAACTGTAGAAGCTTTCATGGATCCAGAGCAAGTATCAAAGGCTATTGGAAGAGGTGGACATAATATTAGATTAGCAGGTCAATTGACGGGTTATGAAATAGATGTATATAGAGAAGGAGCTGAGGAAGATGTTGAATTAACTGAGTTCTCAGATGAAATTGAAGGCTGGGTTCTTGAAGAGTTTAAAAAAGCTGGTCTTGACACTGCAAAAAGTGTATTGGAGCAAGATGTTGAAGATTTGATTAAAAGAACTGATTTAGAAGAGGAAACTATCTTGTCAGTTAGAAATGTATTAAAAGCAGAATTTTCTGAATAATAAACTTATTTATGGGTGAAATTAAATTAACAAGATTAAACAAAATTTTAAGAGAATTTAATATTTCTCTTGATAGAGCAGTTGAGTTTCTTGCCTCAAATGGGCATGATATTGATGCAAGACCTACTACTAAAATTTCGCCTGACCAGTATACTTTGTTTTTAAATGAATTTAGTTCTGACAAATCAAGTAAAGTTGAATCACACGATTTAAGTGAAGAGAAAAGAAAAGAAAAAGAAGAGTTAAGGGTTAAGCTTGAAAAAGAATTAGAAGAAAAAGAGAAGAAAAGAAATTCATTTATTGAAAGAGCCGAAATCAAAAAGCCAGTTCATTTAGGTAAAATCGATTTAGAAAAGTTCAATAAGCCAAAGACAAAGACAAAAGAGGAACCAATTGCTAAGAAAGAAATTGCAAAACCAATTGAAAAGACTGAAAAAACAAAAGATGAACCACAACCGCAAGCTGAGAATGATAAGGATGGGTCAAGTATAAAGACAAATTATACAAAATTAAGTGGTTTAAAAACAGTTGGAGATAAAATTGACTTAGGCAAGTTTGAAAAGCCTAAGCCAACTGCTCCAAAACACAATCCCGCATCCAAAAGAAAAAGGATTAGAGTATTAAAAGACCCAGTAAAACCCTCTACTCAAAATAATAAAAGAAATTTCAACAAATCTGGCGGAAGATCTAAACCTGTTCCAAATGAGCCATCTGAAGTTGATGTTCAAAAACAAATAAAAGAAACTTTAGAAAAATTACAAGGCAGATCTTCATCTAAAGGGGCTAAGTATAGAAAAGAAAAGAGAGATTCTCATAAAATAAAGTCAGATGAGGATTTAGCTCAGAACGAAGCTGAAAAGAAAACAATTAAAGTTACTGAGTTTATTACTGTTGGAGAAGTTGCTACAATGATGGAAATAACATCAACCGAGATTATTTCTACATGTATGTCTTTAGGGATTATGGTAACTATGAATCAAAGACTTGATGCAGAAACTTTAACTATTGTAGCAGATGAATTTGGTTACGAAGTTGAGTTTGTGACTGCTGATATTGAAGACTCTATTAAAGAAGTTGAAGACAGTCCCGAAGATTTACTTCCTAGAGCACCAATTGTTACTGTAATGGGACATGTAGATCATGGAAAAACTTCTCTATTGGATTATATTAGAGAAGAAAATGTTATTGCTGGCGAATCTGGTGGGATTACTCAGCATATTGGAGCTTATAACGTTGTATTGAAAGATGGTCAAAACATAACCTTTTTAGATACACCTGGTCACGAAGCATTTACTGCCATGCGTGCACGTGGAACTCAAATTACAGATTTAGTAATTATAGTAATAGCTGCTGACGATGATGTAATGCCTCAAACTAAAGAAGCAATAAGTCATGCGCAAGCTGCCGGTGTGCCTATTATTTTTGCAATAAATAAAATAGATAGACCAAATTCAAATCCTGATAAAATTAAAGAAAAGCTTTCAGGAATGAATTTGCTTATTGAAGAATGGGGAGGTAAAATTCAATCTCATGATGTATCTGCACTTAAAGGAACAGGAGTTGATGAATTACTTGAAAAAGTTTTACTTGAAGCAGAATTTTTAGAACTTAAAGCAAATCCAAACAAATCTGCAGTAGGTTCAGTTGTTGAGGCATATTTAGATAAAGGTAAAGGTTACATTTCAACAATTTTAGTTCAATCTGGAACTTTAAAAATTGGAGACTATTTATTGGCTGGTCAAAATTCTGGAAAAGTTAAGGCAATGCAGGACGAAAGAGGGAATGCAATAACTGAAGCTGGTCCTTCAACGCCTGTATCAATATTGGGCCTTGATGGGGCTCCACAAGCTGGAGATAAATTTAATGTATTTGAAGATGAGAAAGAAGCAAAACAAATTGCAGTAAAAAGAACACAATTAGTTAGAGAGCAGTCAGTTAGAACACAAAAACATATTACTCTTGATGAAATCGGAAGAAGAATTGCTGTAGGTGAATTCAAAGAGTTAAATATTATTTTAAAAGGTGATGTTGATGGATCTGTGGAAGCACTTACCGATTCCTTTCAAAAATTATCAACTGACGAAATTCTCATTAATATAATTCATAAAGCTGTTGGTGCAATTACAGAATCGGATGTATTATTGGCTTCTGCTTCAGATGCAATAATTATTGGATTTAACGTTCGACCAACCGGAAATGCTAGGCAAATAGCAGATAAAGAAGAAATTGATATTAGAAATTATTCAATTATTTATGATGCAATAAATGACCTTAAAGATGCTATGGAAGGTATGTTAGCTCCAAAATTCAAAGAGGAAATTTCTGGAAACGCTGAAATTAGAGAAACATTTAAAATTTCTAAAGTAGGAACTATTGCAGGTTGTATGGTGACTAGTGGAAAGATTTTCAGAAACTCAAGTATAAGAATTATAAGAGACGGAGTTGTAATTAATTCAGGTGTATTATCGTCATTAAAAAGATTTAAAGATGATGCAAAAGAAGTGTCTAAAGGTTATGACTGTGGATTACAAGTCAAAAACTACAATGATATTAGAATAGGTGACGTAATTGAAGCTTATTCTCAAGTTGAAATAAAAAAGAAATTAAAGTAATTATTTAGGTTGTAAAATAAATGCTGAAGAAAATTCTTTTTTAATATTTTTTAACTCTTTTACTGCCTTAATTCTAGACACGTATTTTCCTAATCTTATTTTATAGTAAGGCGTCTCAAAACTGTAAAATATTTCGTCATATTTTTCTTCAATTTTCAATTTATCCATTAAGGTTTTATAGTTTGTAAAATTTCCACTAAAAATTTGAATAGTGTATTGACCTGAAGTAAAAGCCTCCTGATTCACAATTTTTTTTAATTCAATAACTTTTTTAAGTTTTGGGTCTTGATTTATTGTAATTGAATCTGATTGAGAAAAAGATTTAGAGCTAAATGCTATAAAAAAAATTACAGAAAAGACTAATTTATACATCCTTACAAATATAGTTTTTTGCTTATGAGTTTTTTAAAATAAATAAATTTTTTTTAAAGAATTATTTAGAATGGATATAAATTAAAAATTACATTTAAGTTAGGTTTTTATTATCATTCTTGTGTTGTATTTTTGCCGTCTAATTTTGATACAATTTTTAATTGTCAGTCGTAGTAAAAACATCTTTATTGAAGGCTATTTTGAAACTATTTAAACAAGTATCTGTTTCCAAGGTATTTACTGTTCTTTTTATTTTTTCTTTTTCATTAAATATTTCAGCACAAGAAATAGATATTGCAAAAGGTAAATCTCTATTTAATGCTAATTGTGCTTCATGTCACAAGCTAAATAAAAAATTAGTAGGACCTGCATTAAAAGGTGTGTCTGCTAAATATGAAAAAGACTGGCTATATTCTTGGATAAAAAATAGTGCTGCGCTAATTAAGTCTGGAGATGATCAAGCAGTGGCCATTTACGAAGAGTATAATAAAGTCGCAATGAATGCTTTTCCTCAGCTTTCTAACGAGGATATTGATAATATTTTAGCTTATACTGATTTTGTTCCTGAACCTGTAGTTAGTGCAGACGCTGGTGCAGTCGCATCAAGTTCCAATAGTGATTCTTCATTAACAAATGATATTGTTCTAGTTTTACTTACAGTAGTTTTATTAGTACTAATAACGATGTTATTTTTAGTCACTAAAACTTTAAGGAATATTGCAGAAAAAAATGGAATAAATTTTGAACAAGAACAGGGTTCTAATTTTTCTATTTGGCAAGCATTTATTAAAAATCAATTTTTAATTTTTGTTTCTGTTATTCTGTTATTACTTTCTAGTGCATATTTTGCTTATGGATATATGATGCAAATTGGAGTTGATCAAGGTTATATGCCTGTTCAACCAATACATTATTCTCATAAAATTCATGCAGGAGCAAATCAAATTGAATGCCAGTACTGTCATTCATCTGCTAGGATATCAAAACACTCGGGGATTCCTTCGCTTAACGTTTGTATGAATTGTCATGAAAACATTGCTGATTACAATGGTGAAGAAGATCTTGAAAAAGGATATACTAAAGATTTTTATACTAAAGAAATTAAAAAACTTTACAAAGCTGTTGGTTGGGATGAAGAAACTCAATCATATACTGGTGATACTGAACCTGTTAAATGGGTAAGAATACATAATTTACCTGATTTTGTTTATTTCAATCATTCTCAACATGTTTCGGTTGCAGGAATTGATTGCCAAAAATGCCATGGTCCAGTCGAGGAAATGGAAATACTATATCAATATTCTCCTCTTACTATGGGTTGGTGTATTGATTGCCATCGTGAGTCAAATATTAAAGTTAAAGACAATGAGTATTATACAAAAATACACGAAGAATTGTCAAAAAAATATGGAGTAGAAGAATTATCTATTGCTCAAATGGGTGGTTTAGAATGTGGTAAATGTCATTATTAAAAAAGTAATATTAAGAAATGGGAAACCATAAAAAATATTGGAAAAGCGAATTAGAACTATCTTCTGATAGTAATTTAGTCGACAAGCTAGAACAAAATGAGTTTGTTGAAGAAATCCCTGTTGGAAGTTTATTAGAAGACGAAAATAGTTTAGAGAATTCTAATGCTAGTAGAAGAGATTTTTTAAAATATCTAGGATTTAGTACTGCTGCTGCTACAATAGCTAGTTGTGAAGGTCCTGTCAATAGATCTATTCCTTACGTAGTTCAACCTGAACAAATAGTGCCAGGTATTTCCAATTTCTACGCTACATCAATTTCTGATGGTTTTGATTTTGCAAACATACTTGTAAAGACTAGAGAGGGAAGACCAATTAAAATTGAAATTAATAATCAATCAAAAGACAATTCTCCAAACGCTAGGGTTCAGGCTTCAGTTCTTTCAATGTATGATAGTTCAAGAATTCAAGGACCAACAATGGATGGTCAGGATATCTCTTGGGATCAGTTTAATATAAATGTAAAAGCTCAACTTGATGCAATGAAAGCATCGAATAAAAAAGTTGTTTTGTTGACACAAACTTTTGCAAGTCCAACCACTGAATCGATAATTAACAATTTTTTAAAAAAATATTCTAATATTGATCATGTTATTTACGATTCTATTTCAAATTCTAAAGCATTAGACGCTTTTGAAATAAGCTACGGAGTTAGAGCATTGCCAACCTACGATTTTGAAAATGCAAATGTCATTGTTTCTTTTTCTGCTGATTTTCTTGGTGATTGGCAAGGTGGAGGATTTTCCAAAGGGTATGCTAAAACCAGAGTACCTAAGAACGGAAAGATGTCTAAGCACTATCAAATTGAGGCTAATATGTCTCTCTCTGGTGCAAATGCTGACACTAGAATACCTCTAAAACCTTCTTTACAAAAAAAGGCTTTACTTAGAATTTATGACCTTATTTCTGGACAAAATAGTGGAGTTAAGTTAGACGACAAGCTTGATGCAAAATTAAAATCAATTTCAGATAGCTTATTAAACTCTAACGGAAATGGTGTTTTTATTTCAGGAATTGACGATGTAGGAGCACAACTCATTTCTTTAAAAATTAATCAGTTAATCAAGAGTAAAGTAATTAANNATACTAGTCAAGGCGATGATCAAAAAGTTTCTAATCTTGTTGAAGATGTTTTAAATAAAAAAATTAATGGATTAATTATGATTGGAGTAAATCCATCATATACTCTTCCAAATAGCGAACAATTTAACGAAGCACTAAAGACTGTTGATTTGTCAGTTTCTTTTTCAATGAATAATACAGAAACTGCTAAACTTTCAAAATGGGTTGCAGCAACTCCTCATTATTTAGAATCTTGGGGCGATGTTGAAATGAAATCCGGGAACTACAGCTTGGTACAACCTACTATTAAACCTCTTTTTGATACTTTACAGTTTCAAGATGTTTTACTAAACTGGCTAGGTTCTCCAAATTCATTTTATGATGAATTAAAAAATAATTGGAACGCAACTATTCTAAAAGGTTCATCTTGGAATCAAGCCTTACATGATGGAGTTTATTATAACAATTCTGAATCCAAAAAAATTAGTTCACCTTATACTTTTCCAAATATTAATGAGTATACAGAAAGTTTAAAATCCTCAGAATCTGATGGTTTTGAATTGACACTTTACTCTAAAACATCAATGGGTAATGGATTACAGGCTAATAACCCTTGGCTGCAAGAAATGCCAGATCCAATAACAAGAGTATCTTGGGATAACTACCTTACTATTTCTAAATCAGATGCAAAAAAGTTAAGATTAAAAAATATTAATGATTCTAATGGGGCATTAAACAGTAATTTTGCGAATGTTTCAATAAATGGTAAATCATTAAAAGTTCCGGTTGTTATTCAACCAGGTCAAGCCAAAGGTTCTGTTGGTTTTTCTTTGGGTTATGGTAGAACTAGCGGAGTTAAAAACGAATTACAAACTGGAGTTAATGCTTACAAATTTTACAACAATTTTGTAAATGTTCAAAACGTCTCTATCGAATCTGTAAATGAAATACACGAATTTGCTTGTGTACAGCTTCACAATACTTTAATGGGTCGTGGAGATATTATTAAAGAAACAACTCTTGAAATATTTAATACAAAAAAATCTTCAGAGTGGAATTATGTTCCTAGCGTTTCTCTAAATCATGTTGAGACACTTGTAACATCTCCTGATGTTGATATTTGGGATGAATTTGACAGATCAATTGGACATCATTTTAATTTATCAATTGACTTAAATGGATGTACTGGATGTGGAGCTTGTGTTATTTCATGTCATGCTGAGAATAATGTTCCGGTTGTTGGTAAAAGAGAAGTTAGAAAATCTAGAGACATGCATTGGTTAAGAATAGACAGATACTATTCTTCAGCTGAAACATTCTCTGGTGACAATATTACCAAAGATAATATTAACGGTTTAAGTGATTCATTATCTGTTTTTGGTGAAATGGAAAATCCATCCGAAAATCCTCAGGTTGCTTTTCAGCCAGTTATGTGTCAACATTGTAATCATGCTCCGTGTGAAACAGTTTGTCCAGTAGCTGCAACTTCTCATGGAAGACAAGGTCAAAATCATATGGCTTATAACAGATGTGTTGGAACAAGATATTGTGCAAACAACTGTCCATATAAAGTTAGAAGATTTAACTGGTTCTTATATAATAATAATAACGAGTTTGATTTCAATATGAACGATGACCTAGGCAAAATGGTTTTAAATCCGGATGTTGTTGTTAGATCAAGAGGTGTAATGGAAAAATGTTCAATGTGTATTCAAAAAACACAAAAAACAATTTTAGATGCTAAGCTTGAAGGAAGAGAGATAAAAGATGGTGAATTTCAAACAGCTTGTTCTTCTGCTTGTGAAACAGGAGCCATCGTTTTTGGTGATATTAACGATGAAGATAGTAAAGTGTTAGAATTAAAAGAGGATGATAGAATGTATCATCTGTTAGAAAGTGTAGGTACAAAACCAAATGTTATGTATCAAGTTAAAATAAGAAATACGTAAAAAGATAAATATATATGTCATCTCATTACGAAGCGCCCATTAGGAAACCCTTAGTAACTGGCAATAAGTCATATCATGACGTTTCAGTTGATATTGCAGCAGCTATTGAAGGTAAAGCAAATAAACAGTGGTGGATAGTATTTTCTATTGCACTAGTCGCCTTTTTGTGGGGTGTTGGATGTATGATTTATACTATTTCGACTGGAATTGGTGTATGGGGATTAAATAAAACTGTAGGTTGGGCATGGGATATTACAAACTTTGTTTGGTGGATTGGTATTGGTCATGCTGGAACATTAATTTCTGCAGTACTTTTGTTATTTAGACAGAAGTGGAGAATGGCAATTAATAGATCCGCTGAAGCTATGACAATATTCTCTGTAATTCAAGCAGGTTTATTTCCAATAATTCACATGGGTCGTCCGTGGTTAGCGTATTGGGTATTGCCAATTCCTAATGCGTATGGATCTTTATGGGTCAACTTTAATTCTCCTTTATTATGGGATGTTTTTGCAATATCTACATATTTATCAGTTTCTTTGGTGTTTTGGTGGACGGGATTATTACCTGATTTTGCTATGATTAGAGACAGAGCTGTTAAACCTTTTCAAAAGAAAATATATAGTTTAGTTAGTTTTGGATGGACCGGAAGAGCCAAAGATTGGCAAAGATTTGAAGAAGTTTCATTAGTATTAGCTGGTTTAGCAACTCCATTAGTTTTATCGGTACACACTATTGTATCCTTTGACTTCGCAACATCAGTTATACCTGGTTGGCATACAACCATTTTTCCTCCTTATTTTGTAGCTGGAGCAATTTTCTCTGGATTTGCAATGGTTAATACTTTGCTTATAATAATGAGGAAAGTATCGAATTTAGAAAATTATATAACTGTTCAACATATTGAATTAATGAATATAGTTATTATGATTACTGGATCTATTGTAGGTACAGCTTATATAACAGAACTTTTTATTGCTTGGTATTCAGGCGTTGAATACGAACAATATGCTTTTTTAAACAGAGCTACTGGGCCATACTGGTGGGCTTACTGGGCTATGATGACGTGTAATGTATTCTCACCACAACTAATGTGGATAAAAAAGTTGAGAACGAGTATTCTTTTTTCATTTTTCATTTCAATTGTTGTAAATATTGGGATGTGGTTTGAAAGATTTGTTATTATTGTTACCTCCCTTCATAGGGATTATCTACCTTCTTCTTGGACAATGTTTTCTCCAACGTTTGTAGATGTGGGAATATTTGTTGGTACAATAGGGTTCTTTTTTGTGTTGTTTTTATTATACTCAAGAACATTTCCTGTGATTGCTCAAGCTGAAGTGAAGACAATATTAAAAACTTCGGGTGATAATTATAAAAAAAATAGAGATAAAAAATAATGGCTGATAAAATTTTACATGCCGTATACGATGATGATGATAAGTTAATGGATGCTGTCAAAGATTTGAGATCATCAAACTTTTCAATTGATGAGGTTTATACTCCTTTTCCAGTTCATGGACTTGATAAAGCTTTAGGCTTAAAGCCAACAAGACTGGCTATTTTATCATTTATCTATGGTTGTATTGGATTTTGTTTTGCAATTTTCATGATGAATTATATAATGATAGTTGACTGGCCTCAAAATATCGGAGGAAAACCAAGTTTTTCATTTATTGAAAACATGCCTTCTTTTGTGCCAATAATGTTCGAGCTTACTGTATTTTTTGCTGCACATTTAATGGTTATTACCTTTTATTTAAGAAGTAAATTATGGCCTTTTAAAGAAGCAGAAAATCCAATGCCCTCCACGACAGATGATAAATTTTTAATAGAAATCAAATTTCATGGTGATGGAAAAGCGTTAGAAGCAGCTGTTAAAAAAACAGATGTACTAGAAGTTAAAATAATTGATAATAAAGGATCTAACTAATGAAAAAATATACTTTTTTTAGCGTGATGATATTGTTTAGTGTTTTAACTGTTTCATGTTTTGACAAGTCTAAACCTAATTATCAGTTTTTTCCTAACATGTACGAATCAGTTGGATACAGTACTTATCAGGAGTCAGATGCTTTTTCAAATGGAATTGAAGCTCAAATCCCAGTTGAAGGATCTATTCCAAGAGGATGGGTTCCATATGAATATTCAGATACTAACGAAGGCTATGAATCAGCAAAAGTTAATCTATTATCCCCTTTGGAAGTAAACGATGAGAATATTTCAAAAGGAAAAGAGTTATATAATATTTACTGCGCTGTATGTCATGGCTCAAAAGGTGATGGTCAAGGAATATTAATGAAAAGAGAAAAATTCTTAGGAATTCCAAGTTATGCTGATAGAGATATTAGCGAAGGAAGTATTTATCATGTTTTAATGTATGGTAAAAATTTGATGGGTTCTCACGCTAGTCAAGTTAATGCAAAAGAAAGATGGCAAATTTCGCAATATGTAATAAGTTTAAGAGAAAAATTAATAAAATAAATTAATGTATAAGGTTTCTAAAAATATAAAAATCTTCTCGCTGGCTTTAATGGCAATAGGCGTGCTTGGTTTAGGTTTTAGTTTTTATTCTGCTCCTAAAACTATTGAGCAAGCAAAAGCAATGATTGCTGATTCGCATTCTGACGGTCATCATGAAGCTGATACGCATAATTCAGAAGAGGCTACTCATGCAAATGTTGATTTACATGATTCCTCCGAAGTTCATCAAGAGGAAGACGCTCATTCACCTTCTCATGACGAGCATCTTCTACACTATCTACAAAATCGTCCTTGGTCAGCTTTATATGTAGCAGCATTATTTTTTATGTTTTTATCACTAGGAACTTTAGCATTTTACGCAATTCAACGAGCTTCTCAAGCAGGTTGGTCTCCTCTTTTATTCAGAGTAATGGAAGGAATAACAGCGTATTTACTTCCAGGAACATTGATTATTTTAGTGATATTAATTTTATCTTCATTACACTTGAATCATCTTTTTGTTTGGATGGATCCTGAAGTTGTTGCTCATGATAAGATAATTCAAGGTAAAGTAGGATATTTAAATTCTCCTTTTTTAATAGCTAGAGCAGTTTTTTATATTTTAGGATGGAACTTGTATAGATATTTCTCAAGAAAATATTCGTTAGCTCAAGATAAATCTGAAAACATTTCTAATCATAAAAAGAATTTTAAAATATCTGCTGGATTTTTAGCATTTTTCATTGTAACTGAATCTATGATGTCATGGGATTGGATTATGTCAGTTGATCCTCACTGGTTTAGTACTTTATTTGGTTGGTACGTATTTGCAAGTATGTTTGTTTCTGGAATTACAACAATTGCATTAATTACAATTTATTTAAAATCTAAAGGTTACTTAGAAAAGGTAAATCATAACCACATTCACGATTTAGGAAAGTTTATGTTTGGAGTTAGTGTATTTTGGACTTATTTGTGGTTTTCTCAATTCATGCTTATATGGTATGCAAATATCCCTGAAGAAGTAACTTATTTTATAACCAGAATAGAAGACTATAATCTTCCTTTCTTTGGAATGATTGCTTTGAATTTTATTTTCCCATTACTTTTATTAATGAATAGTGATTATAAAAGAGTTAATTGGTTTATCGTGATGACAGGAATAATAATTTTAGTAGGTCATTATATTGATGTGTTTAACATGATTATGCCAGCTACAGTTGGTGATCAATGGTATATAGGGATTCCTGAACTTTCAGGCATTTGCTTTTTTGGAGGATTATTTATCTATGTTGTATTTAACAGTTTGTCTAAAGCTCCTCTTGAACCCTCAGGTGATCCTTTAATTAAAGAAAGTGAAAAATTTGTTTACTAAAGATTATATTAAATGACAGTATTACTCATATTAACAATTTTAATCTTAACAGGAATTGCTCTATGGCAAATAACTAAGATATTTGAATTGTCTCAACTTGGGCAAAAGAAAGACGATTCTCAGATTGCAACAGAAAAAGACAATGATTTAAATGGTAAATTAATGTTCGCTTTTTTGGTCTTTATTTATGCCGTTACTATTTATTCTTTTTGGACTTATTCAAAAGTACTTCTTCCGGAATCTGCTTCTGCACACGGTCCAGCTTACGATACACTTCTATGGATATCTTTTGCGGTCATTTTATTTGCTCAAACAATAACTCAAGCTGTTTTACATATTTTTGCCTATCAGTACCGAGGTATAAATAACAGAAAAGCATATTTTTTTACTCATGATAATAAATTAGAATTTATTTGGACAATAATTCCGGCAATCATCTTTTTTATGTTGATTATTTATGGAATGATAACATGGGGAAAGATAATGAATTTTGAAGAAGATGATGATGCTTTAGTTGTAGAGTTATATGCTCAACAATGGAATTGGAAAGCTCGGTATGGAGGTGAAGATAATGTGTTAGGGGACGCTAATGTTAGATTCCTTAACGATTTTGATGGGAAAAATACAGTTGGTATAGATTCATCTGATCCAAATGGAATGGATGATTTTGTAGTTACTCAAGAATTTCATCTTCCCGTAAATAGAAAAGTAATTTTTAAACTTAGATCTCAGGATGTTTTACATTCGGCTTATATGCCACATTTTAGAGCACAAATGAATTGTGTTCCTGGGATGATTACTGAGTTTTCTTTCACTCCAACCATAACGACGGATGAAATGAGAATGAATTCCGATGTTGTAGACAAGGTAAATAGAATAAATAAAATTAGATACGAAAATAGTAAATTGCTTACTGCAAATGGTGAAGAAGCACTAGATCCATATCAGTTTGATTACTTATTATTGTGTGCTAAAATTTGTGGGACATCTCACTATAATATGCAAATGAAAATAGTAGTCGAGTCTGAAAAAGATTATGAAAAATGGGTTGCTAAGCAACAAATATTTTCGGAAGTAATTCAATAATATAATATGTCAGAAGGTTCAAGTATTTCGCACTCAAATCATGATGATCATCATCATCATAAAGAAACATTTATAACTAAATATATATTCAGCCAAGATCATAAAATGATCGCTAAACAATATTTAATTTTAGGAGTTTTGTTTATGGGTTTTATTGGTGTTGCTATGTCTTTACTTTTTAGACTTCAATTAGCTTGGCCAGAACAATCTTTTGCAGTTTTTGATATTTTTTTAGGAGACTGGGCACCAGAGGGAGTTATGGACCCCAATATATATTTGGCGTTAGTTACTATCCATGGTACGATAATGGTATTTTTTGTATTAACAGCTGGCTTAAGTGGAACTTTTAGTAATTTATTAATTCCATTGCAGATTGGCGCTAGAGACATGGCCTCAGGTCTATTAAATATGATTTCTTTCTGGCTATTTTTCCTTTCCAGTATGATTATGCTTGCGTCTCTTTTTGTTGAGGCTGGTCCTGCTGCTGCTGGATGGACTATTTATCCACCACTTAGTGCGTTGCCACAAGCTCAACCTGGATCTGGTATGGGAATGACACTTTGGTTAATCTCAATGGCTATCTTTGTTGCATCTTCATTATTAGGTTCACTTAACTACATAGTCACAGTTATAAATTTAAGAACAAAGGGAATGTCAATGTTTAGGTTACCTTTAACTATATGGGCATTTTTTGTAACTGCAATTATTGGAGTTATTTCATTTCCTGTTTTACTTTCTGCTGCATTATTATTAATAATGGATAGAAGTTTTGGAACCTCATTCTTTCTTTCAGATATTTTTGTACAGGGAGAAGTTTTACATTATCAAGGTGGCTCACCTGTTTTATTTGAGCATCTTTTTTGGTTTTTAGGTCACCCGGAAGTATACATTGTATTACTTCCCGCTTTAGGTATTACATCCGAAATTATTGCCACTAACTCAAGAAAACCAATTTTTGGATATAGAGCTATGGTAGCTTCAATATTAGCTATTGCTTTCTTATCTACAGTTGTATGGGGTCATCATATGTTTATTTCAGGAATGAATCCTTTTCTAGGATCTGTATTTACTTTTACTACTTTACTTATTGCAATTCCATCAGCTGTAAAAGCGTTTAATTATATTACAACACTTTGGAAAGGTAATTTGCAATTTAATCCAGGGATGCTATTCTCAATCGGTTTAGTTTCTACTTTCATTACTGGAGGTCTTACAGGAATCATCCTAGGAGATAGTACGCTCGATATCAATATACATGACACTTACTTTGTTGTAGCACATTTTCATTTAGTTATGGGTATATCAGCTTTGTATGGTTTATTTGCTGGAGTATATCATTGGTTTCCTAAATTATTTGGAAGAATGATGAATAAAAATTTAGGATACATCCATTTTTGGATAACAGCTATAGCTGCATACGGGGTGTTTTTCCCAATGCATTTTATTGGAATGGCAGGATTGCCAAGAAGATATTATACAAATACTGCTTTTCCATATTTTGATGATTTGGCGAACATCAATGTAGTTATTACTGTCTTTGCCTTACTTGCAGGTGCTGCTCAATTAGTCTTTTTATATAATTTTATATCAAGTATGTTTTTTGGCAAAAAAGCAGAGCAAAATCCATGGAAATCCAATACGATGGAATGGACTGCACCTGTTGAACATATTCATGGAAATTGGCCTGGAGAAATCCCGCATGTACACAGGTGGGCCTACGACTATAGTAAACCTGGCCAAAAAGAAGATTTTGTTCTTCAGACTACTCCGTTGAGTAAAGGAGAAAAAGAGACTGAACACTAATTTATTGTTGTAAATATCGATTTTCTTTTCCTTATATTTGGATAAATGAATGAAAATTTAGATCCTACAGATTCTGGTTTTAGTAATGAGGAATTAGAGATTGATAAGGCTTTAAGACCATTGTCGTTTGATGATTTTGCTGGACAAGATCAAATTCTTAATAACTTAAAAGTATTTGTTGAAGCGTGTAACCAGCGTTTAGATGCGTTAGACCATACCTTATTTCATGGCCCGCCAGGACTTGGAAAAACAACACTTGCTCATATTGTAGCAAATGAATTGGGAGTCAATCTAAAAGTTACATCAGGTCCTGTTTTAGATAAACCTGGAGATCTTGCAGGTTTATTAACTAATTTAGAACCCAGAGACGTATTGTTTATTGATGAGATACATAGGCTAAGTCCAATTGTTGAGGAATACTTGTATTCTGCAATGGAAGATTATAAAATAGATATAATGATAGAGACTGGCCCAAATGCTAGGACTGTTCAAATAAATTTAAATCCATTTACATTAATCGGAGCTACGACTCGATCTGGACTATTAACAGCGCCAATGAGAGCCAGATTTGGAATCAATAGTAGATTAGAGTATTATAAGACCGAATTACTTTCCTCCATAGTGGAAAGAAGTTCAGAAATATTAAATATTGAAATTCATAATAATGCAGCAATTGAAATAGCCGGCAGAAGTAGAGGAACTCCAAGAATCTCTAATTCATTACTAAGAAGGGTAAGAGATTTCGCTCAAATTAAAGGTAATGGAACAATTGATATGGAAATAACTCGATTTGCGTTAAAATCTTTAAATGTCGATAAGAATGGACTGGATGAAATGGATAATAAAATTTTATCTACATTAATTGATAAATTTAAGGGTGGCCCCGTTGGTATAAATACTTTATCAACTGCTGTTTCTGAAAGTGCTGAGACCATTGAAGAGGTTTATGAGCCTTTTTTGATTCAACAAGGCTTTATAGTTAGAACTCCAAGAGGAAGAGAGGTTACTAAATTAGCCTACGATCATTTGGGTTTAAAAAAATCACAATCTCAAAACGAGTTGTTTTAATAAAAAAAATAAAAAATAAATAGTTAAATGGAAATAAATAATTTGTTTTATGATCTTTTAATTGACCTTCAAGTTCCGGTGTTTTATGCTGAAATGTTGAATTTAATTATTGTTTCGTTATTGATTTTATTATCGGTAATAATCATTAATTATTTGTCAAAGAAAATTATATTTAATTTTCTTGAAAAACTTTCAACGAGATCTAAAAACGATTTTGACAATTTTTTAATTGCTAATAATATTCAAATTTACTTAGCAAGGTTAGTGCCTGTATTCTATTTGTACTGGATTATTCCATCATGGCTTGAAAATTTTCAAACAGTACTTGTTTATGCTCTTTTAGGTTTAAAAATATATTTTATATTTCTGATAGTTTGGATAATTAGAAATTTTTTGAATGCTAGTAAAGAATTTTTTAGAACATTTGATTCTTTAAAAGGAAAGCCAATTGAAAGTTTTGTACAGGTAGCTATGATACTTGTATGGTTTACCGCTATTGTTTTAATTTTTTCAATTGTTACAGGGACAGAAGTCAGCACTTTTCTTACGGCTATGGGTGCATTGTCAGCAGTTATTTTATTAATTTTCAAAGACACGATATTAGGTTTTGTTGCAAGCATTCAATTAAGTTCAAACGACTTAATTAGAATTGGAGACTGGATAACAATGAAAAAATTTGGTGCAGATGGTGATGTTATTGAGATTAATTTAAACTCAGTTAAAATTCAAAATTTTGATAAAACAATAACTACAATTCCTACTTATAAATTAATTTCGGATTCATTTACAAATTGGAGAGGAATGAGTGATTCTAACGGAAGAAGAATTAAAAGAGCTTTACTAATAAAAGGCTCATCAATTAGATTTGTACAAAAAGAAGAAATTTCTAATTTAAAAAACATCAAACTTTTATCTAAATACATTGCTCAAACTGAGAAAGACATTGAAAGTCATAATATTAAATTGCAGGTTGAGGCAGATGATAATATAAATGGGAGAAATCTTACAAATATTGGATTATTTAGAAAATACGTTGAGGAATATCTAATTGCCAATAATTTGATTAACAATGAAATGACTGTAATGTGTCGCCAATTAACTCCAACTTCTCAGGGCGTTCCACTTGAAATTTATGCTTTTATTTCCGACAAAGAATGGAAAAATTATGAAAATATAGTTTCGGATATATTTGATCATTTACTGGCCTCACTTAAAACTTTTGATCTAGAATTATTTGAACTTCCCTCAAATTTGAAAGTTTAGCATGAAAAATTTTGTAATATTATTTTGTTTTTTAGTCTCTTTATCAATTGAAGCGCAAACTGAAAACAAATCTGATTGTACAAAAGTATATCTTATTAGACATGCAGAAAAGGACAGAACAGATAAGACTAATTCTAATCCTCACTTAAACTCGTTAGGAACAAAAAGATCATTAAAGTGGAAAGATTTTTTTAAGAATATAAATTTCGATATAATTTATTCCACAAATTATCATAGAACATTAGAAACTATCAAACCTTTCTCTGAAAATGGTACAGAACTAATTATATACAACCCCTCCAAGATTGATTATAATGAGTTTGTTTCTAATAATAAAGGTAAAACGATTTTAGTTGTAGGTCATAGTAATACAATCCCAACTTTTACTAACAGGATTTCTAATAAAAATCTATATAATGACATAGAGGATAATAATAATTCTAATTTGTATGTTGTAAATATTTGTAACGGAATAGATCCTCAAAATTCTCTTTATTTTGTTAAATAATGAATTCTCTTTATAATAATTTAACGAAGGTAGAATTACATGTTCATTTAGATTGTTGTTTGAGTTATAATGCTCTAAAAAGAATGAATTCTGAAATAAGTTTTGAGACCTTTCAAAAAGAATTTATTGGCACTTCTTGTAGTTGCTTGAAAGATTATATTAAATGTGCTGATAAAGCATTAGAATATATGCAAACAAAAGAACAACTAGAAATTGTTGTTGAGGATCTTTTCGATCAATTTAAAAAGGATAATGTTATTTATGCTGAAGTTAGATTTGCACCCCTTCTTCATTTAAATAAAGGATTATCCTCAATGGAAGTCGTAAAGATTATAAGTGACAAAACAAATGAAATATCCAATATTTCAGGAATTGAAGTCAATTTAATTTTATGCACATTAAGACATTATTCTAAAAATCAAAGTATAGAAACCGTTAATCTAATCAAAGATTTTTCCGGTGATAATGTTGTAGGATTTGATATAGCTGCAGATGAAGCTGGATTCCCACTAGACAATCATATCGAAGCATTTAAGCTAGCTAAAGATAGCAATATACATTGTACAGCTCATGCCGGCGAAGCTTTAGGAGCTTCTAGTGTTTCAGAAACTTTAAACAAATTGAAACCATCAAGAATTGGTCATGGCGTTAGGAGTGTTGAGAACAAATCTCTGTTGAAAGAATTAAAGGCAAATAATATCCACCTAGAGCTTTGTTTGACTAGTAATATGGTTACAAAAGTTTATGAAAATCTTAAGGATCATCCAGTTGATTTTTTATATAAAAATGACTTTTCAATTAGTATTAACACTGATGGCAGAACAATTTCAGATACTAATTTAAATAATGAATATGATATTTTGGGCACTCATTTTGATTGGGTTAAAAGTAACTTCTTAAAAGTAAATATCAAATCAATGGAAGCTTCATTTGCTAGTATAAATACAAAAGAAAAAATTATTTCACTTTTAAAATCAACTTATAATTTATAAAACTTAGTGATTACAACAATTTCATTTTTTAAATACAATACAAATAAATTTTGGGCTTTTAAGCAAATGTATTTAGCTTTTGAGTTGATGAACAAGGTTCCCGGACTAAAATTCTTTAAATTACTAGGAACTGGGGCTGGAGCGGGTTTTAGTCTTTATCCTGATTTTGGAACGTATTCAATACTTTGTGTTTGGAAAGATCGCTTTAGTGCTGATAATTTTATAAATGAAAGCGATCATGCTTTACTGATTTCAAAGAAAGCTTTTTCAAGAGAGGACTATTTTTTGAATCCAATCCATAGTCATGGTAAATGGGATGGTTTAAATCCTTTTAAAGGGAATAATGTTTCTGTTGATAAATCAAAACAAATTGCGATTATAACGAGAGCTACTTTGAATTTTAAAAAATTATTTGAGTTTTGGAAATCAGTTCCTCAAGCTTCAAAAGCAATAAAAAATGCTTCTGGTGTTATTTGGTTTAAAGGAATTGGAGAGTTACCTTTTATACAACAAGCTACTTTCAGTATATGGGAGAATGTGGAGTCAGTCACTGATTTTGCATATAAAAATAAAAATCATGCAGAAATAGTAAAAAAAACAAGACAAAGAAATTGGTATAAAGAAGACTTGTTTGCTAGATTTGAGATAGTAGACAAGAAAACTAAAGTATTTTAAAATTGAAAAAAGCAATTGTTATAGGTTCTGGAATTGGAGGGATTGCTACAGCATTAAGGCTTAGGTCAATGAATTATGATGTTATAGTTTTTGAAAACAATAATTTTCCCGGAGGTAAATTAACTAGCTTTGATTTAGGTCCTTACAGGTTTGACGCAGGGCCTTCTCTGTTAACAATGCCACACTTTATAGATGAGTTATTTGTTTTGTTTGATGAAAATCCAAGAGATTATTTTAATTATAAAAAAAAAGATATTTCCTGTAGATACTTTTGGGATGATGGAATCAAACTTAATGCATACTCTGATAAATCAAAATTCACAAATGAAATAGAAAATATTTTAGGTGTAAAGCAGTCAATTGTTTCTGAATATCTTTTGAAAGCTAAAAGGAAATATGAGTTAACTAAAAACATGTTTTTAGAACAATCGCTTCATAAGTTAAAAACCTATTTTACTAAAGATTTATTAAATGGTCTTTTTAATGTTTTTTCATTTCAAATAAATAAAACTTTAAATCAAGTCAATGAGTCAGAACTTAAAGAACCCCATTTAGTTCAACTTTTTAACCGATTTGCCACATATAATGGATCTTCACCTTATAAGACGCCTGGCATGATGACTTTAGTTCAACACTTAGAACAAGAGTACGGAACTTATGTTTCTGACAAAGGAATGCATAACATAACCTCTTCATTATACGATTTAGCTTTAAGACATGGAATAGATTTTAAGTTTAATAGTTATGTGTCAGAAATTTTAGTATCAAATAAAAGAGCTAGAGGTGTTATGGTTGGAGAAAAATCTTACGAATCTGATATTGTTATTTCGAATATGGATATTGTACCAACCTATAGAAATTTATTAAAGAATTATTATCAGCCAGAGAAGATATTAAATCAAGAAAGATCAAGTTCTGCTCTAATATTTTATTGGGGTGTAAAAAAAGAATTTAAAAATTTAGATTTACATAATATTTTTTTCTCAAAGGATTATAAAACTGAATTTCAGGCAATTTTTGAAGACAATACTATTTCAGATGATCCAACAGTTTATGTTAACATTACATCTAAAGATGTTAAAGGAGACGCCCCAATAAATTGTGAAAACTGGTTTGTAATGATTAATTCCCCAAACGACTCTGGTCAAGATTGGGACAACATGATTGATCAAGTTAAAAGTAACATAATAAAAAAAATTAATAAAATATTAAAAGTTAATATAGAAGACTTTATTGAATGTGAAAAAGTATACACCCCTAAAACTATAGAGTCTAATACTCAGTCATATATGGGTTCGCTATATGGATCATCTAGTAATAACTTAATGTCTGCTTTTTTAAGGCATCCTAATTTTTCTAATAAAATATTAAATCTATATTTTTGTGGTGGTAGTGTTCATCCGGGTGGAGGAATTCCATTATGCTTGTTATCTGCCAAAATTGTATCACAATTAATAAAAAATAAATGAATTTCTTAATTCCTAATAATACTACCTCCAAAATTTCTGTATTTATAATATGGTTATTTCACTTATGTGGTATGGTCGGAATTTCATACGGAAATAAAGAATTTTTTTTAGCATTTACTCCTATTAATCTTTTTATATCGTTTGTTTTATTATTTGTTAATCAAAAACAATTAGAGAGTAAAGAACTTAAATCAGCTTTTTTAATATTTTTTATTGGAATGATGTCAGAGATACTTGGTGTAAACTATGGTCTTATTTTTGGAGATTATGTTTATTTAGACAACCTTGGTGTTAAAATTTTAGGTGTGCCCGTGCTAATTGGGGTTAATTGGATAATATTAACTTATATCACAGGATCTCTATCTTCATTTATTTTTAAAAACAAATATGTATCTATTTTAATGGGAGCAATCTTAATGATCGCTTTAGATTTATTAATAGAACCCGTAGCTCCTCTTTTAGGCTTTTGGATATTTGATTTACCCGAAGTACCATTACAAAACTACATTGGATGGTTTGTAATTGGACTTATAACTCAAGTTATTTTTCAGTTGAAAATAGTTGAAAAAGAATTTACTTTTTCCACTCATCTATTAATAGTAAATGCAATTTTCTTTGCATTTTTAAATTATCAAATAGTTTAATATTTATATTAAGATTTTGTTACTGTTAACTTCCCGTCGTTAAGAGCTGTAGTGTAACATTTTAACGCTCCACCTGCAGTTCCAGATGTTGTACAATCAGTTGGATAAGTGTTGTTATGAGCACCACAAACAAACCTGTCTTGAGAAGTGTTATAACTCCACTGACTTGAATTTCCTTGATGAGGACAAGAATTAGTAAATGCTCTATAAGTTGAAGCATCAATTTTAAGTATTAACATAGCTTCAGCTCCAAAATTCATCCATCCACTACTATTTAGTGATGAAAAGTTTGAATTACTTAATGTTATAACAACTGTATTGCCGCTAACAGTGTAACCTTTGCTATTATTATTACCAGTTCCACCACCACCAGAGGGAACGTCATTATCATCACCTCCAGATGAGCACGCTTCTA
>ENA-UZWY01002925-UZWY01002925.1-metagenome-genome-assembly--contig:-Day-2--50m-contig-2925_pt2 | contig 24178 bp, 24 predicted proteins | sample MGYA00260341_ERZ794901 | MGnify/ENA metagenome assembly ERZ794901 | reverse complement strand
TGGCAAAGCGATGATCAAAAAACGCTATTTTTGGTGGGCGACCCTATGCAATCAATTTATTTGTTTAGACAATCTCAGGTTGGATTGTTTTTGCAAGTAAGGGAGTCTGGCATTGCTAATCTTAAGCCTGAATTTTTGCAATTAGTCACCAATTTTAGATCGGGTCATGCAGTGATTGAGACTAACAATGCTTATTTTTCTAGTATTTTCCCACAGCAACAAGATGCGCAAATGGGTGCTATTAGTTATTCGTCATCATCCGCTAGCAAAGCTGCACATCAGCGCGGTGGGGTGAAATTTTATCCATTTGCACACCAGTGCTATGAACAAGAGGCGCAACAAGTATTAAGTATTGTTAAAGATAATATTAATAAAGATGTGGCCATATTGGTAAGGAATCGCTCTCATTTAAATGCTATTGTGCCTGCTTTGAAAGCAGCCAACATAGAATTTGAAGCGCTTAAAACAGCGCCTTTAAAAAAGGAATTATTCACTCGAGATTTGCTCAGTTTAACAAGGGTCTTATTAGATTTTGGCGATAAACTCGCTTGGCTGGCTATTCTGCGAGCTCCGTGGTGCGGTTTAATGTTGTCAGATATTCTCGCTCTAGCTACTTATAAAGACCGCATTATTATCGACTTACTCGAAGATGAGCAAGTATTGTCACAACTTACACTAGATGGTGCGAATCGAGCAAGATCTTTGTGCCAGGCATTATCAGGTGCTATTCAAAATCAATCAAGATTTAGTTTTGTGCATAACCTAGAGTTTTCACTAGAGCAGCTTTGCCCTGCACAATCTTTAGACGCCAAGTCGGTTATGATTAAACGAGCATTTTTAGCAGTTGTTGATCAGTGTGAAACACTAGGCCAGCTTGACATTGCGACTATCAATCTTCAGCTTAAAGAGCTTTATGCGCCGAGTATTGCCAGTAATATTAAACTAATGACCATTCATCAGGCCAAAGGCTTGGAGTTTGAAGTGGTTATTATTCCTGGATTGGGTAGAGCGCCACGTGCTAACCAAGCAGCTATTATTCACCTGCAAGAATTTGCGCAAAAATCTTTGCTATTAGCACCTATCAAATCCTACTTGGATAAGAATCCTAGTAATACTTATCGTTATCTGCAACACGTAGAGTCGCGTCAGGGATATTTTGAAAGTATGCGTCTACTTTATGTGGCCATGACACGTGCTAAAACCGACATTCATTTGCTCGCAACACTGAATAAAAATAATAAAGCCAGTGACAATACTTTCTTAAAATTGCTCGAGCCATTGTTACAACATCAGTTTGATGCGCTTAGTTTAGAAAAAGAGCTAGATGACAAACCTGAAGTGCCATCACTTATTCGTTATAAAACAATGCTAACAACTCAAGATTGGGTTGAAACTGCTCATGAAAAAGTTAATCTTGATCAGAGTGTTAATGTTGGATATAAAAGCTTATTGGGTACTTTTGTGCATCAGTATTTAGAACTCGGTTGTTTTGAGCCAGATCATCAAGCACTTGAATTACGCTTACTTGAGCTAGGGTTTTCTAAAGATGACATTAGGCCGGCACTTGAGCAAGTATTAAAGTTGCTAAAGAATACATCTAGCGATATACATTTTGATTGGTTATTCAAAACTAGAAAATCCACCCAAGTTGAGGCTGAATTTATACATGATGGCAAAAGTGTTATTATTGATCGATTGTTTATTGATGAAGATACTTTATGGATTATTGATTTTAAAACAGCCAATAAAGTTGGTACAGAAGCAACTAATGCGTTTATCCAAAGACAAAAACTCAAGCACGCAAAGCAACTGTTGTTTTATAAGAAAATACTGTCTAATAGCTATCAAAATCAAATAAAGTGCGCACTTTATTGTCCTGCGGTGCAAGAAATCATCGAAATTACTTAATTTGCATTATTTCTAATATTTTTTTTGCGGTTGACCGCTATATTGTTATAGTCACGGCCTTTGTATAATGCAGTTTGTTCTGGAGTATTTTTGTTACTCTCCTTTAAGGCTAATGTTTATTCTCCAGAGCTTTTCATTAAATTATATAAAAAAGGATTCACATGAACAAGTCAGAATTAATCGAGGCAATCGCAACAGCATCAGGCCTATCTAAAGCAGATGCAGGCAAAGCGCTTAATGCAACAACTGATGCTATCACATCAGCCATGTCTAAAGGTGCTGCTGTGCAACTTACCGGTTTTGGCAGTTTCGTAACAAGAGAAAGGGCTGCTCGTTCTGGTCGAAATCCACAAACAGGTGCTACTATTCAAATTAAAGCTTCTACTGTTGCCGCTTTTAAAGCGGGCAAAGCACTTAAAGAAGCTGTTAATAAGTAACTAGTTCTGTTAAGTCGATCCTCGTAGAAGGGAATAAGAAAAAGCACCTTCGGGTGCTTTTTTTTGCTTTTTTATTTTAAGAGATGTTTTTGAGGTAGACCACTATATAAGAAAATTATAATATAGATTACAATACATACTATTAAGAAAAGCCTTGGGGGTCTTTTGAATTTACAAGGAGAAGCTCTCATGATCGATACAATTTTACAAACAATGGTTAGTGTTATTTTTATTTTAGGTGTGGTGCTTGCATACAGATGTGGCAAGGACGAGCATTGCAATATCAGCGGCCAAAGATAATGATAAATTTTAAGCGCTTGAGTACTAAATTAATTTTTGCTTTGGGTTTTGCGTGGTCTTTATCAGTGGCTAGTGCAGAGCTTTTTGTATTAACAATGCATGTAAATGATGGCATGGGATCTAGTGGCTCTAAGGTTTGTGACAGTCTTTCGCACTGTATTGACTTATCAAAGTCTCTTGAATATAGAATGATTGACGACGCTTGTTTTATGATTGAAATTACACAAGCTGGCGAACTGGTTTATATGAAGCGCTACATTAAGCGTATTTAACAAATTTAGGGAAATAAAAGTGCAACCAATCAAGAAAAAATTACAAATAGTTACAGGCCTGTCTATTGCTATTGGTTGGTTAGTTATTATTAGTTTGTCTTTACCGGTAACAGCTAAAGAATCTAGCTATGCTTTTAATCTAGAATATAACACCAATAATCAGCAAGTTTTTATCGTTGATGACAATAATTTTAATGAAATTATCAGTTACCATAATCAAGGATACGGTTTTGCGCCTGCAGCTAATAAGCGTGACGATAAAATAATACCAAGTGTATTACCGGCAGTAACATACCAAAAATGACTCAGAACGTAGGTAGATTAGATGCGCAGATAAGAGTAATGTTAGGCGCTGTTTTAATCATTCTTGCTATATTTTTTAGTAACTATTTAGCGCTTTTGGGTTTGTGGCTTATTGCATCAGCACTGGCCGAATGGTGTTTTATCTATCAACTACTTCATATTAGTAGTTATCAGGTAGTTAATTCTAGTTTTAGATATAAGTGACTATAATGTTAGTATGAGTCAAATTCTATTAGATGAAAAAATCCTAAATAATACGATTTTTATCATTGACGATGACAGTGATATTTTGCAGTCGTTAACAGTATTTTTTCAACTGAAAGGCTTCAAGGTAAAAGGCTTTTCGTCAGCTGCTGATTATTTGGCAGAGCTTGATGATACCCAAGGGTGTTTAATTTCAGATGTATCAATGCCAGAGATGAATGGCGTCGAGTTATTGGAAAAACTCAACGAGATTCGTCAGTTAAGGCCAGTTTTATTAATGACTGGATTTGCCACGATTAAGCTGGCAGTTAAGGCGATGCGACTAGGCGCAGCTGATTTTGTTGAAAAACCTTTTTCAACAAGCTATTTATTAAGTAAAGTGCTTGAGGTTCTTGAAAAATTTGGCGCAGTATTTTTGATTAATGATCTTTATAAAAACCTAACTAGAAGGGAAGTGCAGATTTTTGAATTGGTTATTAATAGTTTGACTAATCAGCAAATTGCTGAAAAACTATTTATCACTATTTCAACCGTGGAAAAGCATCGATCATCAATGATGAAAAAGATGGGAGCGTGCAATTTGAGTGAATTGATGCAGAAGAATTCTTACCTTAAAAAAAGCATTAAATTACTCCCAATAAACAATGTTAACTAGATTTCTTATTATTGGTTTATTTGTTGTATCGACATCTATTTTTGCCGCGCATCCTCCTTTAGAAGATCTTGATACAGTTAAGTTGCAATTGCGCTGGAAGCACCAGTTTCAATTCTCTGGCTATTATATGGCAAAAGAAAAAGGCTTTTATCAGGAGCAAGGCTTAAATGTAGAAATTAATGAGCTAATTTCAGGTGCCAAACACACAGAATTACTATTCCAAGGATTGGCGGATTATATTGTTAGTGGTACTGATGTGCTAAACGAAAGAACATCTGGAAAGTCTGTAGTAGTTTTAGCGGCAATCGCTCAAACAAGTCCATTGGCTCTACTGGTGAAAGAAAGTTCTGGCATTAAAAAAGCTGAAGATTTACGTGGTAAAAAAATCATGATTGATCCTGCTAATCAATTTTTAGTTGTTGAAATGCTTAAAAGAGTAGACTTATCAAAACAAGACTACACTATAGTGCCGGTAAGTTTTGATATCAATGACCTAATTAACGATAAAGTTGATGCTGTAGTTGCATACACTACCAATGAGGCCCATTGGCTAGAAGAAAAAAATATTGAATATCGGCACATTATGCCTTCGGACTACGGGATAGATATTTATGATGATATTCTGGCCACCAGTCAAAATGAGGTTGATCAACATCCTATTCGAGTTTTTAATTTCAGACAAGCAAGTATCAAAGGTTGGAAATATGCACTTTCTCATATTGATGAAACTATTGATATTATTTTAAAAAAATACAATACTCAAGGCAAGACTCGTAGGCATTTAGAATTTGAAGCGCAAGCACTTAAAAAGCTAATCAATCCACAAGAGATTGAAGTGGGTAGTATGCGATATGAGCATTGGCGAAAGATGGCAAATCAGTATATAGAGTGGGGGATTATTGGTAAAAATATTGACCTAGATCGGTTTATTTACAAGCCAAGTTCGAATGTTATATCAAGGATAGCAATAACAAGTGCAGAAGAAAAATGGCTGGAGAGTCACCCTATTATTGCGTACGCTCAGAGAAATGGAATTACACTTAATATTGGCATGGTGCTCTTTATTATGTTTGCTATTTTTTGGATTTATATCGTCAGAAGACTGAATAAAAAAATTACAAAAAAACACGAAAAAAGTCTAGACGTATTAATTACACAATCTCGTCATGTAGTGATGGGTGAGATGATTGCCATGCTAGCCCACCAATGGAAACAGCCATTGACTGCTTTGATGCTAAAAACGGGTACGGTTAAAGATAAATTGAAAATGATGGATGTGCCAAAGGCTGACCAAGAGTTTTTAGAAAATCATTTAAATGGAATTGAAAATATTCTTAATGATCAAAATCATTTGATTCAAGATTTTAGAGATTTCTTTCATCCAAATAAAGACAGTATCACGTTTAATCTTGCGCAAGCAATTAAATCTTCAATAGAAGTGCTGGACGGCTTGTTCGTTAAAGGTGATATCAAATTAGATATTAATATTGATGAGAAGATTGAGATAACTGGTTTTGAGCGTGATTTACGTCACGTGATTATCAATATTTTAAAAAATTCTATTGATCAAATTGTCCATAAGGAAACTCAAAATTCACTTATTAAAATAATGGCCAGCGTTAATAATCATATTGTCAATATTACTATTGAAGATAATGCTGGCGGCATTGACGAAGATATTATAAAAACTATATTTGAACCCTATGTTTCTACTAAACAACTAAATGGCACTGGACTTGGCTTGTATATTAGCAAGCGCATTGTGCAAGAGTCTTTTAAGGGTGATATTAGCGTAGAAAATACAAAGAATGGCGCCAAGTTTCACATGTCTCTTTTAGGAAGTGGGGGATGAGTAGCCCAGTTTGTAAGTCGTTTCTATGTAACTTGGAGATGTATTAATAGTCTAAAAATTGGTGTTATCAATGAGAGACGTAGTCGCATTGAGATAGGAATAAGGTTGGCGACTATTTAAAAACATATAATCTGAGGAGAGAATAAGAAGAGCAGTCGCCAATTGAACAACAAATAATCCTTGGGGAATCGTTGTGTTGTTCAGAATATTATTATATAGTTATATTTAATAATGTATATGGCGGTTCACCGCAAAATTTTCTATTAATTAAAAAACAAAAAATTAAGCGTTATAAGGGTTGAATAATTCGCTAATCATGGCTACTGCGTTACAACCTGCATCAAAAGCTTGTTGTTGATTATTAAAGTCAATGCCACCAATGCCAACAATGGGAATGACAAGCTGCTTTTTAGCTTGAGTGATAATATTAAGTGAGCAGTGTGGTGCATCAGGCTTGGTGCTGGATGTGAATAACGCACCAAAGGCTACGTAGCTTGCCCCTTGGGTTTGTGCTTGTTTGGCCAGCTCAATATCGTTGTAACACGATACGCCAATAATGGCGTCATCGCCCAATTGAGTCTTGGCTTGTTGGATTGAGTTGTCATCTTTGCCAAGGTGTACGCCATCGGCCTGCACTTTTTGCGCAAGGTTGATATCATCGTTAATGATAAATAAAGTATGATGTTTATTGCACAGTTGGCGCAATTGCAATGCTTCGTTCCGTTTTAAATGGACATTGTTGATTTTGTGACGATATTGCAATAGGCCAATTTTATGCCGGATTATAGTGGCCTCGATAAGGTCGATATTAATGGGCTCGTTTGGTGTAATGGCGTAGATGCCTTTTATTTTTTCAACTAAATTTGACATAATGAATTTTCAACTAAGGCACAATCTATTAATCACAGTTTTCATTATAGTGATTATTGCCTCTATGTGGCTTTTGATGAAGGGCTTGTCTTATTCTTTTGAGCAGCTTAGTGCGGACAGGCCAGAGGAGTTAACAGACAATCAAGTGCTCGCCCAAGAAACGGCTTATTTAGAGAAAATTGATAATTTTGCTTTGCAGGAGTTTGATGCACAGCAAAAGTTGAGCCATTTTGTTCAGGCGGATCAGTATTTTAATTTTAAAAATTCTCCAGCTTTGTTAATCAATCCAATTGTAACAACTTATGATGATAAAGGTGTTTTGGATTATGTGCTGACTTCAAAACGTGCTCAATATTTAGACAGCGGAGACATTAAGTTTAAAGGTAAGGTGGATGTTCATCTGGGTAATGGAATGACGCACAAAATGAACACACAAGAATTGTTAGTCGGCACCAAAACAGATAATTTAATTAGCCATAAAAAAGTCACTTACTTGGGTGAAAGTGCAAAGATGGTTTCTCAAGGTATGCTCATGCAAACCAAAAAAGACAAGGTAAAGCTTGTGGGCGATGTCAAGATTAATCAAGACAGCGGCCAGATAATGTTAACTAAAGATTTATATATTGATCAGGCTGGTGGTCAAAAGCATTATTACTCCGACAATGTAACAACTTATTTATCAACAGATAATAAAATCGAGGCCCAAGGCGTTGACATGGATATGCAAAAAAACATAACGCAGCTATTAGGAAGGGTGAAAATTTTGCAAAACTCAGGCTCAACAATTGATACTCAAGACTTGATTGTGGATCAATCAAACAGTACAGAAGTGTACCGTACTGATGGAAAAATTCATTACCAATCAACTGTGGCTGATATTCATGCCGTTGGTATGAATTATGATGCTTTGAAGCAAAAAATTAAGCTTACGGGTGGAGTGACGGGGCGCTATGAATAAGCATTTATTAGTTGTAGCGTGCTTAATATTAGGATCTGGCCGTGTACTTTCTTTGTCAACAGACGGCGCTCAGCCAATTGAGGTTAAAGCGCATACGGTAGTGATTGACGAGAAAAAAGGCTTGAGTGTTTATACGGGTGGTGCCAGTGTTAAGCAAGGATCTTTAACGTTAAGTGCTGAGAAAATACACTTGTTCAGTGATCAGACGCAAGTAACCAAAGTGGTTGCCAAAGGCAATAAAGCAAAGCGCGCACATTACAAACAAAATCAACCTAATCAGCCTCGATTTATTGAGGCGACAGCTGTTGACATTACTTATTTAATTCAAAAAGAATTTGTACATTTAAAGGGTAATGCTCATCTAGTTCAGGGATTCGATTCATTTAGCGGCGGTACATTGGATTATGACATTAAGAACGATAAAGTGATTGCTGAAAAATCAAAAGACGGCACACAGAGAGTTCGTTTTAAAATCAAACTTTAGCGGGGTTTTTGGGCTTTATATATCCTTAGAGATATATAAAGATATCTCTATATCAAGGTCTTATAAAAAAGCACAATAGGTATAATTTTCTATCTTTAAACATAAATAGGATTGTACTATGTCAAAATTAGTCCCACCACACGGCAGTGATACGCTTAACGCTTTAGCGTTATCTGGCGATGCACTAACTTCAGAGCTAGCAAGAGCTGAGTCTTTACCAAAAATCACATGCTCTTCTAGAGAAGAGGGTGATGTAGTAATGCTAGGTATTGGTGGTTTTAACCCATTAGAAGGATTTATGGGTAAAGCTGACTGGCAGGGTGTTTGTGACAATATGACTATGGAAAATGGCTTATTTTGGCCAATCCCAGTAACACTATCTACTGATGACGAAGCGGTTAAAGCGGGTGATGAAATCGCAATCGTAAGTAGTAAGTCTGGTGATATCCTTGCAACAATGACAGTGACTGAAAAGTACACAATCGATAAAGATCACGAATGTGAAACAGTTTACAAAACAACCGAAGAAGCTCACCCTGGTGTTGTTATGGTTCAAGCTCAAGGCAAATACAACCTTGCAGGCCCTATTAAAGTATTATCAGACGGTGGCTTCCCAGCTAAATTCGGTGACTTGTACATGACACCTGCTGAAACGCGTGCGTACTTTGATGCAAAAGGCTGGAAAACAGTTGCTGCATTCCAAACACGCAACCCAATGCACCGTTCACACGAATACTTAGCAAAAATTGCTGTAGAGATTTGTGATGGCGTGATGATCCACTCTGTACTAGGTGGTCTTAAAGCGGGTGACATTCCTGCTGATGTTCGTTCAGAGGCAATTTCAACATTGATTGAAAATTACTTTGTTCCAAATACAATTCTACAATCTGGCTACCCATTAGACATGCGTTATGCTGGTCCTCGTGAAGCATTATTACACGCATTATTCAGACAAAACTATGGCTGTTCACACCTAATCGTTGGTCGTGATCACGCAGGTGTTGATGATTACTATGGTCCATTTGATGCACATAACATCTTTGATGAAATTGCAGATGATGCATTAATTACACAACCACTTAAGATTGACTGGACTTTCTGGTGTCATGAGTGTGGCGGTATGTCTTCAATGAAGACTTGTCCACATGAAGCTAAAGATCGTGTTCTTTTATCAGGCACTAAAGTACGTAAGATGCTTTCTGACGGTGAAGACCTTCCGCAAGAGTTCTCGCGTCCTGAAGTGGCTAAAGTATTGCAAGCTTACTATGCGACGATTAAGGCCGAAGATAAGGTTGAGATCAAGCTAAGCGGACACTCAGCTAAATAAAAATAAACATTATCTAAAAGCCTCTTAAGTAAATAAGAGGCTTTTATTTGAAACCAAACTTTTAAATAAGTATAATAGTTGGATTTTGACGAACGTAATCTGCGTTGGAATAGAAGAAGACTTAGAAGAAGAGCGCCAATCGAAAGATTAGCATAAACAGAAGTAATTGATTAACCCCAAGGAGGATTTAACCATGATCAATTTCGATACAACACCAATCGCTTCATTAATAGAAGCGGGATATACTTTTGCAGATATGCAGACGTATGTAATAGTTATGATTGCCCTAGTGGTACTTATGACAATTGCTGATTTACTGCACAAAGGAAGTACAACGTATTTCTTTAATGCTGCTGCTAAAGCAGAAGCACAACTAGCTGCAGGTAATGCAGATTGTTCAGTGGGTAAAGAAGACACTAGACTGACTCAGCTTAGCGCTGGTGATAAAGCTGGTATTTTAGTTAGCACAATCGTAACTGATGTTGCAACAGCTGGTGAGTTTCATAATCCAGTTCGTCGTTTAGTACATATCTTAACTATGTACGGTTTCATCTTATTCAATGCAGCTACTGCAATGATTATTTTTGGTGAAGCAGAAACAGCTACATTGGCAACAGTGTGGAACCTTGGTGCAATCATGTTATTAGTGGGCAGCTTCTGGTTCTGGTTCTCTTTCAAAGTAGACGGTCAAGCTGAAGGTGTTGCTTGGAATAGTATTACACTTAGAAAAGACATGTTCTCATTATCTTTAATGGGTACGTCTTTAACTGCTTTAGGTTGGTCAATTTACGGTGGCGGAACAGGCGTATGGTTTGCTTTAGTTCTTCTTTCAACAGCGTCATTATTTGGTGGCGTTTACTGGTCTAAATTCTCTCACATGTTCTTCAAGCCAGCTGCAGCTTACAACAAGCGCATCATTCAGGCTAACGGTACTAATGAGAACTTACCACACGAAACTAGATTCGGTGGCGCAACTCCAGAAGATGACGACTTCCAGAAAAACAGACACTCTATGGAGCTTCTTGTAGATGCACCAATGGACATGGGTCTAGGCATTAAGCGCGAAGCGCCTAAGCACTACTAATAATTAATTAATTTAAGAGAGGAAATAATATGCCAACTTTTGTATATATGACTCGTTGTGATGGTTGTGGACATTGTGTAGATATCTGCCCATCTGACATTATGCACATTGACGAAAAATATCGTCGTGCTTATAACATTGAACCTAATATGTGTTGGGAGTGTTACTCATGTGTAAAAGCATGCCCACATCAAGCAATTGACGTTCGTGGTTACGCAGACTTTGCGCCATTAGGCCACAGTGTACGTACTATTCGTGATGAAGAAAAAGGTACGATCGCATGGAGAGTTAAATTCCGTGACGGCCGTGTTAAGAACTTCTTATCACCAATCACTACTCAACCATGGGGAACTAAGATTCCTGACTTCAGAAACGAAGCAGAGCCAAGTGATGAAATGCGTAACTCAGAGTTATTAGCATTTGAACCTAAGTACATTCGTATGGATGACGGTGGTTTACACACATTAGAATCTAACAAACTATCATTAAAAGCTGGAGGAGAATACCATGAAAGCCTATAAAACTATTGTAGAAGACAACATTGATATTCTTGTTGTTGGTGCTGGCTTAGGTGGTACTGGTGCCGCTTATGAAGCTAGATACTGGGGTCGTAACAAGAAAATCGTAATCGCTGAGAAAGCAAACATCAACCGTTCAGGTGCTGTTGCTCAAGGTCTTTACGCAATTAACTGTTACATGGGTACTCGTTTCGGCGAGAACAATCCTGAAGATCACGTACGTTATGCACGTATTGACTTAATGGGTATGGTTCGTGAAGATTTACTTTTCGACATGGCTCGTCACGTTGACTCTGCGGTACATAAATTTGAAGAATGGGGCTTACCTTTAATGAAGGATCCTAAGCGTGAAAATGCTGAAGGTCTTGCTAAAGGTGCTTACATGCGTGAAGGCAAATGGCAGATCATGATTCATGGTGAATCATACAAGCCTATCGTTGCTGAAGCTGCTACTAAGCAAGCTGACAAAGTGTACAACCGTATTATGGTTACTCACTTGTTAATGGACGATGCTAAAGATAACCGTGTTGCTGGTTGTGTTGGCTTTAACGTACGTACTGGTAACTACCACGTATTTAAATCTAAGGCTACTATTGTTGGTGCTGGTGGTGCTTCTAACATCTTTAAACCTCGTTCAGTAGGTGAAGGTGCAGGTCGTGTATGGTACGCTCCATGGTCTTCTGGTTCTGCATATGGTCTTATGATCGATGCTGGTGCGAAGATGACACAAATGGAAAACCGTATCGTTTTGGCTCGATTCAAAGACGGTTATGGTCCTGTTGGCGCATACTTCCTACATTTGCATACTTACACTCAGAATGGTTATGGTGAAGAGTATGAATCTAACTGGTTCCCTGAATTAGAAGAAAGAGTTGGTAAGCGTTACTTGAACACTGAAGCGTCTCACGTTTCTGCACGTCCAATTCCGACTTGTCTGCGTACTTCTGCAATTATTTCTGAAATCAATGCAGGTCGTGGCCCGATTCACATGGTAACAATGGAAGCATTCCAAGACCCTCATTTAGAAGAAGTTGGTTGGGAGAACTTCCTAGGTATGACTGTTGGTCAAGCGGTATTATGGGCTGCAACAGACATCGATCCTAAGTTCATCAACCCTGAATTGACGACTTCTGAGCCGTACGTAATGGGTTCACACGCTACAGGTTGTGGTGCATGGTGTTCAGGTCCTGCGGATCTTTCTCCACCAGAGTACTTCTGGGGCTACAATCGTATGACTTCTGTTGAAGGTTTATTTGGTGCAGGTGATGCTGTTGGTGGTACACCACACGCATTCTCATCAGGCTCATTTACTGAAGGTCGTTTAGCTGCTAAAGCTGCTTGTCAATATATTGACGATGGTAAGGCTGAAGGTATTGTTGTTTCTGATAAGCAAATTGCTGATCGTAAAGCGCAAATTTACCAGCCATTAGAGACTTACAGAATTGGCCGTAATGAAATCGTTGCTGGTACAGTTTCTCCAAGCTACATTCTTCCGATGCCTGGTTTACAGCGTCTTCAGAAGATTATGGACGAGTACTGTGGTGGTGTAACAGTTTCTTACATGACTAACGATAAGTTATTGAACATGGGTATGCAGAAAATGTCTATCATGGAAGAAGACTTAGAGAAGTTAGGTGCTGAAGATATTCACCAGTTAATGCGTGCATGGGAGCTTAAGCACCGTCACCGTACTTCTGAGTGTGTATTCCAGCATACATTCTTCCGTAAGGAAACTAGATGGCCTGGTTACTACTACCGTGGTGATGCTATGAAGCTTGACGATGATAACTGGCATGTATTGACAGTTTCTCATCGTGATCGCGACACTGGTGCGTACACAATGCAGAAAGCGCCTTGTTATCACTTAGTTAACGATGAGTAAAAACTGATTAGTAATTTAATTTACTAGTTTGATAAAAAGACCAACCGGTAATAAGTTGGTCTTTTTTATCTATTGTAGGTTTTGACAAAAGACTTACAATAGATAAAAAATAATTTGCCACCCCTTAAGAGGTGCTAAAAAAGATTGGAGACTATAAATAATGAATATTATTGACAAGACAGATGAGGAAATTTTAGCAATCGCACACCCTATGTGGGACGATTTAATTAAATTCTCTAACAATGCTAACTATGGCGCATTTACACGTAACTTCTCAGAAGATTTTTTGCGTGGTGCTAACGAAGTTGAAATGGGTAAGCAATTTGCACGTAGTGAACTAACTAAGGGCTTGGAAAAGGGCGCTGACTACTTAGGCATGATTCGTCGTGGCGAGCATGTGACTGTCTTATATAGACAAACTAATAATGGCAAACTTAATGCTGAGAAAAAAGGTGAATACCTTGGAAGATTGGTTTTAGGTTATGAAAGTGACGTTGTTAAAATCTTTGGTGCAACAATTTTCTAAATTATTATGGCAGATTTTATTGAAGAGTCAAAATATGTTGAGCTTATCTACAAGGTTGTAGATAAGAAAACAGGCAACGTATTTTCAAATATTGAATACCCCGTTGGTTATGTGCACGGCGCTAACGATGTATTAGGCAAAGATGTTCTTGCAGAATTAGAAGGTCGCTCAGAAGGTGACGTGATTGAGATTAATGTTGATGTTGATAAGCTTTACGGTCCTCGTGATGAATCTCTTGTATTTATCGATAAGATTGAAAACGTTCCGCCAGAGTATCGTGTCATGGGTACTAAGGTAACCATGGAAAATAAAGATGGCCAACCAAAAGAATTTCTAGTGACTAAAGTTGATGATGAGACTGTTACTATTGATGGTAACAATCCATTGTGTGGCCGTGATGTTAACTTTTTGCTTGAGGTGACACTAGTTCGAGATGCAACTGTGGAAGAGATGGAAGCAGGTGGCACAACTGATTCTGAGCCAAGTTTAGAAGACATATTAAGTCAAGAGTAATATTATGAGTGTAGAATTTACGGAATCTGAATTAACCACTATTCAAAATAATCTTGATAACCGTTGGAGGAAAGAAGAAGACAAAAAGCAAGTCCAATTAGCGGATGTCGAAATTACTAAAGAGGGTGACGATAAACCTACTTTATTTCCAGCTGTAGTTTGGGAAGATCCCAACTCTACTTTTATTATTATCAAACTGGATAATTTTAAATACAAGAGTTTTTTCTATTATTTAACCGATAAAAGATTCGATACGGGTCAAGATGAATATAACGATCTTCATGAGTGTACAGATAAGCTTCTTAAGGCTCAGGCCGACTTTATTCTTACTAAGAATACCAAAGGCTTAAATGTACAGATTCATAAAGGCACGGGTATTTAAACGCTGTTAGATTGACATTAAAAAAAGACGCTTTAATAGCGTCTTTTTTATTTATCCGATTATTTAGTTTTAAGCAAAAAAAAGGAGCGCTAATGCGCTCCTTTTTAATTCACTCGACTATTACAGTAGAGGAATAATCATGATTGCAACAATGTTGATAATCTTGATTAGTGGGTTGATCGCAGGACCAGCTGTATCTTTATACGGGTCACCTACAGTATCACCAGTGATTGCTGCTTTATGTGTGTCTGAACCTTTTTCATGTCCTTCACCCAGCTGACCATCTTCGATATACTTCTTAGCATTGTCCCATGCGCCACCACCAGTGGTCATTGAGATTGCAACGAAGATACCTGTTGCGATAGAGCCAATTAACAAGCCACCTAACGCTTCAGCACCTAGCAGTAAGCCAACAGCTACTGGGAACAAGATAGGTAAGATTGAAGGAACGATCATCTCTCTAATGGCAGACTTAGTAAGCATGTCTACCGCTTTAGAATAATCAGGCTTCTGAGTGTAATCCATAATGCCTGGCATCTCTCTAAATTGACGACGTACCTCTTCAACAATGCCACCTGCAGCACGACCAACAGCTTCCATTGCCATTGCGCCAAATAGGTATGGCACAAGACCACCTAAGAACAAGCCAATAATAACCATGTGGTTTGATAAATCAAATGTGATAGGATCGTAGCCAGCTCTAGTGTTTAGCTCATTGGTAAAGTCTGCAAATAGCACTAATGCAGCAAGACCAGCAGAACCAATTGCGTAGCCTTTAGTTACCGCTTTAGTTGTGTTACCAACCGCATCAAGAGGGTCTGTAATATTACGAATCTCTTCAGGAAGCTCAGCCATTTCAGCAATACCACCAGCGTTATCAGTAATTGGACCGTATGCGTCTAATGCAACAATAACACCCGTCATAGATAACATAGCAGTTGCTGCAATAGCAATACCGTATAAACCACCTAACTCAAACGATGCCCAGATACTAGCACATACTGCTAACACTGGATACGCCGTAGATTTCATTGATAAACCAATACCAGCAATAACGTTTGTACCGTCACCTGTTTTAGAAGCTTCTGCAACATGCTGTACTGGTGCACTTTCGGTTGAAGTGTAGTATTCAGTTACAACAACCATAACACCAGTAAGCGCTAAACCGATCAATGATGCGTAGAACAAGTTCATGCCCATATTCATATCAGCTGTTACAAAGTAGAATGCAATCGCTGCTAATACTGCAGATACGATTAACCCTTTGTAAAGTGCACCCATAATAGAGCCGCCATCAGATACTTTCACGAAGAATGTGCCTACAATAGAAGCAACAATTGAAACCGCACCTAAAGCTAGTGGGTACAAAATAGCATCGTTACCCATGCCCAGTACACCTGCAAGCATCATAGTAGCAACAATCGTTACCGCGTAAGTCTCGAACAAGTCTGCTGCCATACCTGCACAGTCACCAACATTGTCACCAACATTGTCAGCAATTACTGCAGGGTTGCGTGGATCATCTTCTGGAATACCTGCTTCAACTTTACCAACAATATCAGCACCAACATCAGCACCTTTAGTAAAGATACCGCCGCCTAAACGAGCAAAGATAGAAATAAGTGAGCCACCAAATGCAAGACCGATCAATGCATGTAATGCATCAGCTTGTGGAACATCATAAGCCAATAAGCCAGCGTAGAATCCGGCAACACCTAATAGAGCTAAACCAACAACCAGCATACCTGTTACCGCACCACCTTTAAAAGCTACCTGAAATGCTGCATTAACACCATTTTTAGCCGCTTCTGCAGTACGTGAATTTGACTTAACTGATACATTCATACCAATGTAGCCTGTTGCGCCTGATAGTACAGCGCCGATTAAGAAGCCAGTACCAACAGCTGCACCTAAGAAATAAGTGATAACAACAAGTAAGATAATACCAACCATAGCGATAGTTGTGTATTGGCGGTTTAAGTAGGCGCTTGCACCTTCTGCAATTGCATCTGAAATTTCTTTCATTTTGTCTGAACCTGGAGATTGTTTATAAATCCAGTTCATTGTGTATAAGCCGTAAAGCACAGCTAAAATTGAGGCTCCAATAGCCATTTGAAGTATATCCATTATTTCTTTTCTCCTATTGATTTGTTATGTATTTTTCTTTCTCCCGGGAAGATTGTACTGTAATTTTTACAAGGTCTTAATTTAAATAAAAAAATAGCCCGATTAACAGGCTATTTCTCTAAAAATACTATTTTTTATTGATTGAAGTTAATCTTTTTTCCAATGTTTGGTTTCGATACCCTCGCCAAGATCCGCTTCGACCAATCTTGATCTTAACTTTAAGAGTTTCTCAAGTAATGCAGGCTCAGCTTTTTCATATTCTTGAGCATCTGGAACACGATTAACCACCACGCCCAATAATTCAGTAATAGCATTACCAATTGAATTTTGAGAGATAGTCACAATAAGTTTACCCTGGTCATTGCGATAAATTAATTGCTTAAAGGCAGGTTGCCAGCGAATTGATGATGCAAACTTTGGATCGCTAATGCAATGATCTCGCACCTTTTTAGCGGCAGATAAAAAACATGTATTAAACAGTAGCGTGTTTTCAATCAATTCAGGGAAATAAGCCTCTTTTGGCACTGAAGAATTTCGACATGACACTTGTGCAAAGAAAGATCTGTAAAAATCTAAAAAACCTTTTAAGACTAAATCGTATTCATCCCAAAATTTAACATTTTTCAAGCTGTCAATACCGCCAGTTACTTCCCAGCTTGGTAAGCCTTGAGGGTAGCCCGTCATCGCTAAATTTGAAGCATCGCCTGTAATTGGCTTAAGAATTTTAAAATCTAGTTTAGATTGAAATTCAGCGTAAACATCTTCCATGTAATTAGCAAATAATGAATGCTGGCCACCATCCGTTAGATTGGGATTTTTCGGATCTGATAATTCTGCATTTTTCAACTGCTCTTTATCAAACACAATAAAGTGGTTGTGCAACATACGAATACTAGGTACACCTGGAGAAGTAATGGGCCAGGTTGAGTCAAGTGAGGCCTCACCTGCTAAGACTAAATGTGTGTCGGCATCTGGAAATTCTTCTAGCATGAAGGCAATAATAATCTGATTCATGCGATTCCAAGTATTTTTTACATTACTTGGTAATTGTGTACGCCTGACAGCACGACCTAATGGATTTAAGACACTTTTTGAGGTATTATAAATAATCGAACAATCAAACAAATTCGAATGACCAAGTGCCTTACGATAGAGTAGTAAGTCTTCGTTATTAACCATTAAACCATTATTTTGCGCAAGATCTGCTAGGTTTTCTGATGAGTTGAAAAACTCATTGGGCTTCATGCCTTCTGGCACATCTAGTGGGATTGGTCTAAAAGGAACGCTTATTTGTCTTGGGCCAATTTTCATCATAATTAAGGGGTATTAAATAAATATAAAAAAGGCTTATGTCATATTGACATAAGCCTCAGTTTAGTTGGATAAGATTAAACTTTATCCTAACTGTGCATAAACACGATCTCTAACTTCATCTAATGAACCAACGCCAATAGCAGAGCCATATTTAGGCGCATTGTCATCAGTAATCATCCACGACTTGTAGTAATCTACAAGTGGCTGAGTCTGCTCATGATAAACATCTAAACGAGAACGAACTGTATCTTCATTGTCATCAGCACGCTGAACCAGCTCTTCACCAGTGATATCATCGATACCTTCCACTTTTGGCGGGTTGTAAACGATATGATAAGTGCGACCAGATGCTAAATGAGCACGGCGTCCAGACATACGAGCAACGATATCTTCATCAGGCACTTGGATCTCAACAACATAGTCAACTTTAACATTGTCAGTTTTTAGAGCCTCTGCTTGAGCAATAGTGCGCGGAAATCCATCAAATAAGAAACCATTTGCACAGTCACTTTCTTGGATTCTTTCTTTAACTAAGCCAATGATAATATCATCAGATACCAGGCCACCAGCATCCATTACTTTCTTAGCTTCAACACCTAGTGGCGTTCCTGCTTTCACAGCAGCACGCAACATGTCACCTGTAGAAATTTGAGGAATATCATATTTCTGACAAATGTTTGTTGCTTGAGTGCCTTTGCCTGCACCTGGAGGACCTAGTAAAATAACGTTCATCGTGTTTCCTATGCGTTATTAAACTTCGAAAGTTGGTAGTTTTTTCGCTACCTTTTCTTTCTTCATTACAACGTAGTCTGGAAGGCCGTTCTTGTATGGAGGGTAATTTTCACCTTCGATTAATGGCTGTAAGTACTCACGACATGCGTCTGTAATACCAAAGCCATCTTCAGAGATATATTCCATAGGCATCATTTTTTCAACGTTAGCAATATCTTTTAATTCACCTACGCCCATTTCCCAAGTGTACGGGTTATTTGATGTACGGATAATAGCTGGCATTACTGAGTTTTTACCTTGCATAGCAAGCTCAACAGCCGCTTCACCTAGTGCATACGCTTGCTCAACATCAGACTGTGATGCTAAGTGACGTGCAGCACGCTGTAAGTAGTCAGCAACTGCCCAATGGAACTTATGGCCCAATGCATCTTTAATTAGTTGGGCTACAACTGGAGCAGCGCCACCTAATTGTGCATGACCAAAGTCGTCACGCGTGCCTTGCTCAGCTAAGAATCTGCCATCTGGCCATTGCGTACCTTCAGATACAACAATTGTACAGTAGCCAAATTTCTTAACGTTAGCGTCAACTTTAGCTAGGAATTTCTTTTCATCAAATTTAACTTCAGGGAAAAGAATCACAACTGGAATTGAATCATCTAATAAGCCACCTGCAGCAGCGATCCAACCAGCATGACGACCCATAACTTCAAGAACAAAAATCTTAGTTGAAGTAGCACACATTGAAGCAACGTCAAAACTAGCTTCCATTGTAGATACTGCAATGTACTTAGCAACTGAACCAAAACCTGGGCAGTTGTCTGTTACTGGTAAGTCGTTATCAACTGTCTTAGGTACGTGGATCGCTTGAATTGGGTAACCCATAGACTCAGATAACTGAGAAACTTTTAAACAAGTGTCAGCTGAATCACCACCACCGTTGTAGAAAAAGTAGCCAATATCGTGAGCTTTAAATACTTCGATTAGTCTTTCGTACTCAGCTTTGTTAGCCTCTAAAGACTTCATCTTGTAACGACAAGAGCCGAAACCACCTGAAGGTGTGTGCTTTAGTGCTGCAATATCAGCATCAGACTCTTTAGAAGTGTCGATTAGGTTTTCCATTAGGGCACCGATAATACCGTTTTGACCAGCATAAACTTTGCCGATTTTTTCTGGATATTTGCGAGCTGTTTCGATAACACCACATGCAGAAGAGTTAATTACTGCGGTTACACCACCTGATTGTGCATAAAAAGCATTTTTCATTGTCGTTCCTTTGTTTGCTTATAAAAAAGCGTTAATTATACCTTGCCGATAGCGATGCACTTGATTTTTTATCGTATTTGTCAACTATTGTTGGTTAAAAATGTGGGGTATAACCAGCCATATTTGTGGCGATTCTATCGTTAATATAAGGCACCCTGAGCCGCCGTGATTGCGTACTCTTCCGGCTGCACCTGGGTTGATGACCCAGGGTGCGGAATCTTGATCAACAAGTTGCTTATGGGTATGGCCATAAACAATTATTTTTGCATCGGGATAGGTATTTTTTAATGAGTCATGTGAAGGCTGTTTGCGACCGTGGGTATGTCCATGATCAACAACAATTAAGCCACCTGGAAGCGCTACTTTTTCTACTGTTTTTAGCTGAGTTAAATGCCCATCATTGTTACCTTGAATGGCGATTAATTTTTGTTTTGGCTTGAGTATTGATAAGGTGTTTTCGTCAACAATATCACCCGCATGGATGGCAATATCACATTGATTAATAAGCTTAACAACATCTGGATGGACAAAGCCATGTGTGTCGGAAAGAATGCCAATTTTGATAGGAAAATTCATAGCATTAAATTATACGCTAGGATTGTTTTTTGTATTAAATCAAGTGCTTATATTTGTTGATTTTTTTGATAAAAAATAAGTAATTTTGAGCGATATTTATGGGCATAATATTGCCATTCATAAAATGAATAAGCGAGAGGAGAATGAGTAAGGCGATAAAGAGAAGCTCGCCTTATTTTTATTGATAGGAGATTAACATGGCAGTATTATTTTCAAGTGAGTGGATGAATCAGTTAAAGGATTCTTGGAATGCATCTGATGAGGTAAGAGGTAAGTTAGCTGAAATTAACTTTTCTTCCACAATTGCTTGTGGCTTTAAAGGTGATGGTACACCAACAGGTATTTTTGTTGTGGAAAATGGTGAGTGCGTTAGTGCTGGTGATTACAGCGGTGAAAGTATTGATTGGGATATGCGCGCAGACAAGAAAAATTGGATGAAATGGCTAGATAAACCTCTAGGTATGGCATCAATGGGTATGGCTGTTACTATGGGCAAGTTAAAGTTTGAAAAAGGTGATTTTGGTGCAATGATCAAAGATCCTAGAATGGCAAATCCATTTGTTAAAAGTTTTGCTCTAATGGCTGATATTGGTGGTGAGTAATTACTAGTCAATTAGCCAATAAAAAACCCGCCTTTTAGCGGGTTTTTTATTGGCTAATTAATTTTTTTATTTAATGGTGTTTAAGTGGCAAGGCATGCTCAAACGTTTCAATATTAACAAAGCCTTTTATCTGTTTTGTGTTGATTTTTGAACTAGGCTTGCTAATGGCAACAACAGTACCAATGCCAAATTTTTTGGCAGAGTTAAGTACGCTAAGCGAGTCATCAAAGAAAATACTTTTTTGTTTGTCTAAGTGAATTTCTTCTTTAAGTTTTTGCCAAAATTCTTGTTCTTCTTTGGCAGCATTGTAATCGTGTGAAGAAATGATCTTATCAAAATAATATTCTAAGTTTGTTATGTTCATTTTTAACTGAATAGTTTTCGGGTGTGCATTGGTCACCAAATAAATCTTTTTATGATGTTGCTTTGCTTGCGCTAAAAATTCTAAGACAAATGGATGAATTTGAATTAAATGTGAAACATCTTGCTTGAGCTTAACAATATCCAGTTCAAGAATTTTTTGCCAATAATCAAGGCAATACCAATGTAGTTTTCCTTGCTCTGCTTCAAGCATCGGAACGATTTTATCTTTAGATTGTTGGTGAGTTAGGTTGTGTTTGTTGGCATACACTAAGGGTAGATATTCTAGCCAAAAGTGCAAGTCAAAATTAAGATCTAACAGTGTGCCATCCATATCCAATAGAACAGTATCAATCTCAGACCAATTGATGCAGGAAGGCCTTACCCTCCTCTTTGGATTATTTTCTACGCCATCTGGTGCCATTTGCGCTATCCTCTAAAACAATACCCAGTTCAGTTAGCTCATCACGTATTTGATCTGATAAGGCAAAATCTTTATTAGNNCGTTGTGTAATTTTTGCATCAATATCACTATCATCCAAATCTACACCTTGCTTTAAAAAACTATCAGCATCCATTTGCAGAATACCAATATAGCTACCCAGTTTAATAAGTAGTTGCGCTAAAGCATTTGCTTGATCAATATCTTTATCACGCTCCGAATTAACCAATTTTGCTAATTCAAATAAAACACTTAAAGCGATTGGCGTGTTGAAATCATCATCCAGCGCTTCGTTAAATTTGGTTTCAAAATCAAAACGTTGAGACACTTCTTCTAATGCAGCGTCGCTTGCATGCAAGCCTCGAATGGCCGTGTATAGTCGTGTTAACGACACTTTGGCATTATTAAGATTGTTGTCTGAAAAATTAAGTGGCGAGCGATAATGTGAACTCATAATAAAGTAACGTAACGTTTCGCCATCATAATTTTCTAACACGCCACGAATGGTGAAAAAATTATTCAGAGACTTGCTCATTTTTTCATTATTAATATTAACAAAGCCAACGTGCATCCAAGTGTTTACAAAAGAGCAACTGTTAGCACCTTCGGATTGGGCGATTTCGTTTTCATGATGCGGAAATGATAAATCCATGCCGCCACCATGAATATCAAAATGGTTGCCTAAATGATGTGTTGACATAGCCGAGCATTCAATATGCCAGCCTGGACGGCCATTTCCCCAAGGTGATTCCCAGCTTGGTTCGTTGGTTTTGGCCATTTTCCACAAGACAAAATCTAATGGATCTTTTTTGTCAGAATTTACATCTACTCTTGCGCCAGCTTCCAGATCATCTAAATTTTTGCCACTAAGTTTGCCGTAATCTTTGAACTTACGCACAGAATAATAAACATCACCATTTTTTGCCTGATAAGCAATGCCTTTTTCAATCAACGCTTCAATCATATAAAACATTTGATCAATGGCATCGGTAGCACGAGGCTCTATATCAGGCGGCAAAATCCCCAGCTCACGCTCATCTTCATGCATCGCATCAATAAAGCGATTGGTAAGGCTGTAAATATCCTCTTCGTTTTCAATCGCTCTAGCGATGATTTTGTCATCGATATCGGTAATATTACGCACATAGGTAACATTAGGATAATGACGTCTAAGGTGACGAGTGATTACGTCAAACATCACCAAAACGCGTGCATGACCCATATGGCAATAGTCATAAACAGTCATGCCACATACATACATACCGATCTTATCCGGATCGATAGGGTGAAAAACTTCTTTTTGTTTACTAAGTGTATTGTAGATTTTAAGCATGGGTGTATTTTACGTTAATCTGATACTACTTAGACCACTGCATTAATTCGACACACAAACCCTTATTTTTTATAGGTATTGTGCGCAATCATCGTTGTATAATCTATGGGTTTATTAATTAATTAATTGGAGAGAATATGAGCGTTTTAGTAACTCAACAAGCACCAGATTTCACAGCAGCAGCAGTATTGGCAAATGGCACAATCGTTGATGATTTTCAACTGTCTAGCCTTAAAGGCAAGAAGATTATGTTGTTTTTCTATCCTTTGGACTTTACTTTTGTTTGTCCGTCAGAGATCTTGGCGAATCATCATAGAATGGCAAAATTTGCTGAAAAAGGTGTTGAAGTAGTTGGTATTTCAATCGATTCGCAGTTTACTCACAACGCATGGCGCAACACTGCGGTTAATGATGGTGGTTTAGGCGTAATTGACTTCCCTCTAGTTGCTGATGTTAATCATTCAATCATGGAGTCTTACGGCATTGTTCATCCAGATGGCGTGGCATTACGTGCATCGTTCTTAATTGATGAAGAGTTTACAGTTCGCCATCAAGTGGTTAACGATTTGCCATTGGGTAGAGATGTTGATGAAATGTTGCGCATGGTTGATGCGCTTGATTTCCACACAACGCACGGTGAAGTTTGCCCTGCAGGTTGGAACAAGGGTGATGAAGGTATGAAAGACACACCAGCAGGTGTGGCTGATTATTTATCAAAACATGCTGATGAATTGTAAATAAAGCTTGCATTAGAAAAAGGGAGTTTTTACTCCCTTTTTTATTGAGAAAAATTAAAGAAATGAAAAAATATAAATGTATGGTGTGTGGTTGGATTTATGATGAAGCCAAAGGCTCAGAAAAAGAGGGTATTGCGCCCGGCACAACATGGGACGATGTTCCTGAAGATTGGGTATGTCCTGATTGTGGCGTGACCAAAGACCAATTTGATATGGT
>ENA-UZWY01004715-UZWY01004715.1-metagenome-genome-assembly--contig:-Day-2--50m-contig-4715_pt1 | contig 24296 bp, 28 predicted proteins | sample MGYA00260341_ERZ794901 | MGnify/ENA metagenome assembly ERZ794901 | reverse complement strand
TTAGAGAAACCAAAACCTTCTTTGGGTGCACCAATCCAATATTTATCTATCTTTTTGTTATCGTTTTCATCATGAAAATACCTAAAAGCGTACTTTCCGGGTTTTAGATTATTGACGATGATAACACATTTTTTGTTGCTGATTGCTTTAGAAATACCTTTTATAGCTTGGTCATTTTCATCTCTAAAATCAACCAGCACGTGGCCTTTGCTGCTATAAAGGTTGTTGATTTCTATTTTAAGTTTTACTTGGCTAAATACGTTTGTATTGGCCATAATTACACACAGTAAAACGCTAGAAAGTCTAATTAAATTGGTCATTAGTTAGTTTGTTTCTGGATTGTAGAAGTATTTTTTTTATACACTTAAGGTTCGTTATCAAATGTAAGGTTTTCATAACACATCCTTTGTTTGAAGAAATAATAGCTAAACTTCAAAATACACATCCTCAAACGGAACTCTTATACGTGGTCCGTGGATCCCTTTTTCTTCACGAATACCACATCCAATAATCATATTTATTTCAGCTCCTCTTGGAAGACCCAAAATCTTTTTTACTCTAAGAGTATCACTCCCTTCCATTGGACAAGTGTCATAACCAATAGCAGCCATACTTATCATAAAGTTTTGTGCGGCTAAGCCAGCACTTTTATGAGTCACGACACGCAAATCACTGTTTCTTGTTTGACGATATACAGGTCTGAAAAGCCCTATAATTTGGAAGATGAAGTACTTAATCCAACCAAAAACCCCTAAAAAGTCTGAATATAAAATAGGAATAACAGTTTTAAAATACTTCGTGTTTCGCTTGTTATACTTTAATTCTTTTTCTGTTGAATTTTCAGAACTCGTATTGTTTCTAGCAGATAGAACATCATTAGCTCGTTTACGCCAAAGATCTTTTCGGGCAACAATTACCACAAGTTGCTGAGCCGTTTTAGCTGCACCTTGGTTAAAACACATTTCTGCTAGTGTTCCAATTTTTTCTTTATTGGTAATGTGGTAAAACTCCCAGAGTTGCAAGTTGCTGCTTGTTGGTGCCAATGAGGCATTGACTAAACATTGCTTCACTATTTCGGTATCAATGGGTACGTCTTTATATATACGGGTAGATCTTCTATAAGCAATTGCTTCTGATACTGTTTTTTCCATTTTATGTAAGTAAACGTTCAAGAATAGAGTTTTTTAATTAAAAGTAGAGGTTCTGCCTTGTCTTAAATTAGGTATATCTAGAAAGTGTTGCTTGTAACGTATTATGGTTTACAGTTTTCCATTTAACATTTTCCAATAAAAAGTATCCTGGAATTATTTAAAATTCAGCGAATGATGTTATTAGTGCAGACTGTGCTGTTTCTCTATTGTTTTCGAAGGCAATTCGGAACAGGTTAAACAGTTTCACCTTCATTTCTCCGTAGCCATCTTTATACATATCTCTTGCGGCAATTGGCATAGAAGAAAATTTTATATAAGCTACACGTGCAATTGGTTTTACAGAATTAAACTGCAAAGTTTGCATTTTGCCCCAGTCTTTTTTAGGCGACATTTTGAAATAACGCTCCTCCCAATTTATATTGGCATTTATTGGAACTGGTTTATTTAAGTATCAACAAATCCTTAAGTGTTTTTTTATCAGTTCAGGCAAATTTTGAATCCGCTCATTGGTAAACAAAACTTTCTCATACGCTTTGTTACTTTCTATTAGGTCGGCTTTTTCTTTTAAATGAGTTGTCTTCATTTATTTGTCTTGGTTTTTATGCCTACGTTTGGCTCTGCTAATGTGACAGCAGTTTGTGTATTCCACAGAGTTTTTATTACGAATAGCTGATGTAGTCTTTAGGTTAAAAAAAAGATGGTTAGAGAAGGTGAGTATCAATTCCAATAGGTGTAATTTAAAATATAACTGCCGCTTCTAATAAATCCAATTGGCTTTTTAATGTTTTGTTATTATCGTTTATTGTCCCGTACATACTTTAGGATTTCTTGCTGCTTTCATTCACTAATTTAGTTTTTTAGTAGTGTAAATTTACGCCGGTCTACTGAGGATGTTTAGCAACAAGTAACATAGAACACCGTTAGCCTATAAAGCTTACATTGCAAACCTCACTAAAAGCAAAGTTTTATATCTAGCAAAAGTTAGAAAGACTATCTAACCATTCAAATCAATTTTCTGTCGACCTATCGATGCTCTAAGTTCATTTAGCGACTATCTGTTCATTTAGGGATGTTGGATCGCATTTTTGAACCTTACTACTTAGCTTGTAATAATGAAGAATGACACAATACAACCAAATCAAAGATTCAGTTATTTTAACGGCTTAAATGCTGTTCGTTTTATTGTTGCTAGCTTAGTTATGCTGATGCATATAAGAAGCACACAAGGTACACAGCATCTTCCAATTCTACCAGAGCTACCCATTTTTTTCAAAGGACTAAATGCGGTATACTTCTTTTTTGTACTTAGTGGATTTCTAATAACATATCTACTTTTAAAAGAAATAGAAAAGACCAAAACTGTTAATGTTGCCAAATTCTATCTAAAACGCGTTTGGAGGATATGGCCTCTTTACTTTATAATAAGTGTAATAGGGTTTAGTTTTTACTGGTACATCGCTCCACGTATTGGAATAGGAGCACCTATAGATTACAATAGGTCTGCAGCTGTACTTATGTATCTGTTTTTTGGAGCCAATGTAATAAATAGCTTGTACCATGTAGGAGGAATACTGCACATTACTTGGTCCATAGCCATAGAAGAACAGTTCTACCTGGTTTGGGCTCCGTTGATTCGCAGGTTTAAGGATAGCTTACCAGTAATATTTGCAATCGTATTTTTTACTTCTATAGCTATTAATGTATTAAACTGGTATGATTTACTAGGGCTAAATGAAGGCTGGAAACAAGTAGTTCATACATTCCAGTTTCATTACATGGCAATGGGAGGATGGTTTGCATACTTATTATTTACAAAGCCAAAAGAACTCATTGAATCCTTTTTCTTTAGAACAAAAAAAGGGCAGATTATTTCATTACTATACTTGGTGATTGTGTTTTTCTTCTACAAGAAAATCAATTGGCTAGAACCATTGTTAATTATACCAAATGGGCTTCTATATGTGTGGGTAATCCTAAACGTATCAGTAAATCCGAAAAAGCTTTTTTCCCTAGACAAACCAATTTTAAACTACCTGGGAAAAATATCTTATGGTGTTTACATTTATCATATGCTGGCCGTTTATGCAATTGCTTTCTTAGCAGGTAAATTTTTAACAGAGGTGTCGCCCATACTATTCCATATTGTTTTTATTGTATCAGTATTTGCAATTACATTATTACTTGCTTCTCTTTCTTGGCACATAATAGAATCCAAAATACTAAAATTTGGTTCCAAGAAAATTCAACAATTTGAGAATAGAAAAAAAGACAAAGTGCTACCAGCAATACCCCCAATGATTAATAATTAACATTTAGTTTTTGTGGCCTTTTTTCTTTTACATTATTAAATGCAGGCTTAAAGAATAAAGGCAAAATTATTAGTGTTAATACCAAATATGTGAGTAATTAAGGTTAACATAAAATCAGCATTATATCGATGCATAATGCAACATGGTGCTGAAATTCTAGGTTGTGCCGAAATAAATTAAGCAAACTAACTATGTGTAGGATTATGAATTTTTTTGTCTAATTGCTAAGCTTCTCTTTTTTGCAAGTATCTATTTTTTAAGATAGAAATTCAGGACTAGGTCTTGGGCTAAATTGAATGGACCGTTGAAAAAGGTTTGATGTTTTACTATGGATAAGTGCGTTTTTAACTGTAAGGTCTATCTTTAAAATCAAAAGGCCAAGATGTGAGTTTGTGAAATAAATGAATGGATTTTTTGATTCGGATTACTGTACTATTACTTTTATCCGATGAAGTCAAAATTGCCTCAAACCACAGATTCTATTTTTGCGATAATGAGTAAAATGGCATCGGATTATGGTGCTATAAATCTCTCGCAAGGATTTCCGAATTTTAAGAGTGATGCTGTGCTTATAGAGCTGGTAAACATGGCGATGCAAGACGGACACAATCAATATGCACCAATGCCTGGAGATGTGAAGTTACGAGAAGTGGTATCTCAAAAAACAGAAGCACTGCACGGCAAAAAATACAATCCGGCTACAGATATTACTGTAACGGCTGGTGCTACACAAGCCATATTTACGGCAATAGCAGCAGTAGTGCATAGGGGAGACGAAGTTATTATTTTTACTCCGGCTTATGATTGCTACGATCCTACGATACGGTTATTTGGAGGCAAGACCATACCTGTGCAATTACACGCACCCCACTATGCAGTAGATTGGAACGAAGTAGAAGCTAAAATTTCGGATAAAACCAAACTCATTATAATAAACACACCGCATAATCCTTGTGGTGTTATACAGTCTAAAAAAGATATGCAGCAGCTTGAGCGATTGGTAGAAAAGAATGATTTACTCGTAATAAGCGATGAAGTATACGAGCATATTATCTTCGATGGACACATACATCAAAGTGCTTCTAAGTATAGTGGCTTGGCAGCTAGAAGCTTTGTAACGGCATCGTTTGGCAAAACGTTTCATAACACGGGGTGGAAAATGGGCTACTGCTTGGCTCCAGAGCCACTGATGAAAGAGTTTAAAAAAGTACATCAATTTAATGTGTTTAGTGTAAATACACCCAATCAAAAGGCCCTTGCGGAGTATCTTCAAGTGCCAGAACATTATACAGGTCTTTCAGTTTTTTATCAGCAGAAACGGGATTATCTACTTAATCTCATATCGGGTTCTCGCTTCAAGGTAATTCCATCCAAAGGAACCTATTTCCAAATGTTGGACTTCTCAGATATATCCAATGAAAGTGATGTAGCTTTTGCAGAACGATTGACCAAGGAAAACAAGCTAGCTACTATACCTACATCGGTTTTTAATGCCAATGGCGAGGATTACAAGCAGATTAGAGTTTGCTTTGCAAAGACGGAAGAAACGTTAAAGCAAGCAGCTGAGATCCTAAATAGGATTTAAATATTTTTTTGATAATGTAGGTTAGATTTTTGCAAAAATTAATTAATGCCAACGGTTAGCCGATAGGTGGCTATGTTTTTATACCCATTGTGTCTGTTGCACAATGGTTGTCATTGCTAGGCAATGCTGTTTTTTAAATCTGATAATATTTCGTTAGCATGTTGAAATATTATCAAGTGTCCTTCTTTAGGAAATTTCTGAAGATTAGAATTTTCAATATTACTTTTCATAAATTCTGCCCATTCATAAGGAACATTATTGTCTTTTAAGATTATATTTTGCTCAGTTTTATTCAATTTAGGTGTTTGTTTTAACGTATTTGTATAAGAGTAGTAGCAGATTTAGACGCATTAACTTTCTGACAGCATTATACTTAATAAACACAAAAACGGTTTGAGTTTTAACTCAAACCGTTTTTGCTTTTAAACCCTGTAAGAGGCAGTATTTATTTCTTATTCCTTTGATAATATGCTACTATACTAGCCTTAGCCAATGTGTTATTCCATAAGTAATATCCAACTACAGCAGGATTTGTACTTTCATTTAATCCAAGTTTCTCTGTTTTGAGAGCGTAAACTGTAATTACATATTGATGTAAACCGTGCCCTTCAGGTGGGCAAGGACCACCATAACCATTAGCTCCATAATCTGTAATACTTTGTATAACTCCTTCTGGTGTTAAATTTAGATCTGTATTTCCAGCACCAGATACTAATTCGTTAGTGCTTGCTGGAATATCAAATACTACCCAATGCCACCATCCACTTCCAGTAGGTGCATCAGGATCATACATAGTTATGGCAAAACTCTTTGTTCCTTCTGGAGCATTTTTCCAAGATAATTGTGGCGATTGATTTTTTCCAGTACAGCCAAAACCATTAAATTCTTCATTAATTGTAGCTTCTCCACCTAAATCACTACTTGATAAAGTAAAAGTATGTTGTCCGAAGACAGAATTTGAAAGTGCTATTAACACAATTAAGATTTGAATCGATTTTATCATAATGTTTATTTCGTTATTAATTTAAAATACAAAATTATGCAGATTTGAAGGCTATTCATTAACTAGAAGAGTTCAAAAAGTATTGATAAAAGTTCAATTTGATTGATACTGTTTCGGGGTGACACCAAATTTCATTTTAAAAGCGTAAATGAAGTTTGAGAGGTTTTCATATCCAATTTCTTGATAAATATCTGAAGGTCTTTTTGCTTCGTTTTTTAGCAGAAAAGCGGAATGTTCGAGTCTTTTATCTTGAAACCACTTGCTAGGTGAACTCTGAAAGTTTTTCTCAAACTCTCTCTTGAAAGTCGACACACTCATATTGCATAGAAAAGAAAGTTCTTTTATAGTAAGTTTATTCAATCTGTTGCTTTCAATTGTTTGGATGAATTTTTGATTTTGATTACGACTGTTGTTAATCAAGGAATAAAGAAATTCTAACCCTTTTAAGTCTATAAGGTAAAGAATAATTTCTTCAAACTTTGTTTTTAAAATCTTTTCTTGGATAGGTTTTGACAGTTTAGATATATCGAAAAGACTCTGAGTAAATACCCTTATAAAAGAATCATATTTAAAGGAATAAGTTGAGTAATGTGTTATCTGAGAAGATGTTTCAAACTCAAAGTCAAACTTTCTGAGGAATTTTAAAATTTCTTCTGTAGAAAAGAAAAATAGAATACTTCTATAATTCCGTGATTCGTTAGAGAGTTTTTCGGTCATTAAACAATGCCCGGATTTCATTAATAAAAATCGTGAATTATCTATTGCATAAGAAGAATTATCAAAATACACTTCTTTCGTTCCATCTTGAAGAAAACTAAACGTGTTTTTATTTAATAAAATTTGTTGCTTAGAAATTTCATTAACACTTTCATAATTATAGACATTTATAGATAGAGAAGAATCCAAATTTAGCTCGTCTGGTAAAGTAATGGTCTTCATTGGATTCTAATTGTCTCTAACGTATTTGTGTATGGCTTGTTGTGGGATTATATGGAGTGTTATTCTGTCGTAAACCAAAGATAGCAAATTAGCGTTGAATTCCGATTAGGATTACAGTCGCAATGAGCGATACTTATTGTTGGCAAACGTTATTAGTCTTTAAAACAATACTCAATTAATACTTTATTATTTTCTTGATATTATATGTATTATCTTTTAATAAAACCTTAACCACATAAAGCCCTGTATTAAGCTCTGAAACATTTATTTTTTCGTTATATCCTCGATAAACAAGTACAGACCTAGTATCATAAATTTCAATTGAAGTAAATACCGAGCTATCAATGTAAAGCACCTCTTTTACAGGATTTGGATATAAACTAACTACGTTAGTTGCCAGTTCTTTAATAGATAAAACCTTGTCATTAGTTGTAAATGAAACTAATTTTCCTTTATCGGATAATGGACCGATATTAAATGATTCGGATGTAACAAAATACCTATTATCTTTAATATATGTTATAGCTTCTGCTTGCTCAAACCCTAAGCTTGTAAGTAATGTTTGTGTATTAGTACCTGAAAAAATATCATTACTTCTGAAGTTTTCACAAACCCAAATAAAAGGTTGTAATACTGAATTATACCCAATAGAATATACTTTTTCTGTTGATGGATTGTAAGTAGCCCCTGTTATTCTCCCTCCGCTTCTTAAAGTTGTTGGTAATGGGCTTACAGTAAATGTTCCGCTGTTCTTGGGGATTGAGTAAGCTTTTGTTGTGTCACTAACCCAATTTTTAGTAAACAAAATCAAGTTATTTGTATCAATAGAAATTAGGGCTTCAGCATCCCATTCTGTGTTATTAGGATTAGGGGTAAAATCTGCTTGATCGGAATAATTAAAGTTTATAATTTCAGCTGTTACACTTGTGAAACTCAGATAATCACTTTTATTTAATTTATAAATTTTTAAATTGGTTCTATCTCCATTGTTATTGCCTATATCGCCAATATATATTGATGTTTCATCTTGTGTGATATCTTCCCAATCTATATTGGTGGCGTTAGTAACAGTAACTGATCTTGTAATTAATCCAGAAATTGTGTCTAATTCAAAAAGTTTATTTTCATTACCAGAATCATTATGAGTAATAAGTTTATTATTTAAGAATATAGCTCCGGATGATTCACTCAATATTGTCGGTAAATTAAACTTTACTTTAACGTTGGCTATTTGGGCAACGACATTTAATGTACCCAAAATAAATGCTGTCATTATAATTACTTTTTTCATAAGTATTAATGCTTAAAACAGGTTTTTGATTTATAAGTAGACAAATGTTGCACAACGTTGTGGTTAAACTGCGTTTTAATGCAGTTTTGCTTTTGTTAGAGCTTGTTTATTATTCTTTTTTTGATTCTCAAAATTAACCATTTTGTAGAGTAAATCAATATGATAAGCCATGCTGTTGAAGTTAAAATACTCTTTAATATGGTAAACGAACTGGATATTAGTACAATCGATTGGGATGTGTTTATTGATTTTGATATCATTAAAATCACGCAAATGTTTTCTAGATAATCAAAAGTCATGGCTAAAAATGGAATAATTAGCAATACCCGACCTAATGGGCTATTTCTATTTACAAAGCGAGATAAAAGGCTACTAAGAAATAGAGCCAATAAAAATGGATACAATAAATCTAAAAATGTCAATTGAGGGAATAGATAAAATTGAGTAGTTTGATCATTCAAATTATTTACAATTGATTCTGCTAATGAAACTGAGTAGCCAAAAGTGTGCAAGTCAAAAGCTTTTGTTCCTATTTGATGGTTAATTACCGGAAAAGTAAATAGCATCATTGATAGTAAAACAAGATGACTTAAAACAAAAAGAATGCAAATATTTTTTACTGAAGAAGTTTTTTGAAGTAATGATTTGAAAATTGACATAATAGTTGTTTTGATTTGAGGTCAAAGGTTGTCAATTTAAAATCTGATTCCATTAACAAATGATAATGGAATCAGATTAGGATTGTGTTCTCAATCTGCTCAAAGAAATTGTTGTAATACCTAAATATGATGCTATATCAGCGTGGGGTATTTGGTTCTCTATATTAGGAAAACTTTTTCTTAAAAGGAGTAATCTATCCATACCTTTGAGTGATGCTAAAGCTATTTCTTTTTGGACCTTAGCCATTAGTTCATTTCTTAATACTGAATTGCCAAAATCTCGAATTTCTAAATCTTCTATCATTAATTTTTCAAACTCTGTTGCATCTATCGTTGCAATTTCGACATCCGTTAATGCTTGAATGTTAATTACTGAATTGCCATCTTTGTTTCTTGTTGTACTTGGCGATATTATTGAATTTGACATAAAAAAAGAAATTGTTATATCCTCACCTTCAGGGGTTGACAGGAAGCTTTTACAAATTCCATCCGTTATGAAATATTCCAGATTGTTCATTTGTCCAACTGTACTGATTGATTCTCCTTTTTTGTAATTCTTGTATTTGACAATGTCAACAATCTTTCCTGTAGATTTTTCAGAGATATTACATACAGAGCTTATGATTGAGATAATTTTATTTTGCATTTTTTTAATAAACTCTAACGGTTAGTATATGCGTCTGGCCGATCGAAGGAATGCTAGCGGCATATACGTTGTTAGGTACTGTGCATTCTTCGCCTCCAGTGAATGTATTCATTTCGAAGTTTACTTTCAACAAGTTCGCAAATCTTAAACTTTTTTTTGAATCAGATTATTCAATCCGCAAAGATGCAGTTTCTAATTCATCATTTTTAATTCCTCTCCAAGAGAGCAGCCTTAATCAATCTTCTTAATTCGCGAGTCAAACCAAGATTCTCCTTCAAGGGTTATTCTCTTTGCTAATTTCAGAAAACGAAATAACTCTTGCTCATTAAATGGATAGTCGTCATACCCAAGCTACAGAAAGCTATGAGACACTCATCTATAAATGTTAGTTTGACTTATTTAAGAGGATTAGAAGTGCCTAAACTTAATGAAGAGGATATGCCTATGATAAAAAAAACCTGATTTGAGAGGGATTTAGTGCTTAAAACAGCTATTGTGAGAGACCAGCAGACTCCATTATCAATAGAGCCTTTTCTCCTTCTATCTTAAACAGATTTCCCCATTGACCACTGACAATTGAATTATCCTCAGCTTTTGAAGTCCATTTCCCATATGCAATTGCTATATCATTTTCCAAATATTTATATCCTAAAATATTTGCATTTACTTCGCCTCCATCAGAATAATTTTCAGTTTGTTTTATCTGTTGGCGACCCAAAATAATTCCTTCTTTAGAATTTACATTTTGAATGCCATCATCTATAAATAACATAGAAATTCCTTCACTGTTTCTACTATTATAGTTACTGATATAATTACTTATTAACTCCTCAATCTTTTTAAAGTGAGGTTCTTTAGAAGAAATAGATTTTTCAAAAATAACTTCTGCCCCTGACAGTTGCGTTTCTGTGGAATTTCTATGAGCAGACTCCATTAAAAATTTAATTTGTCCATTATCATATTTAAAAACATTACCCCATTTTCCTTGTTCTAAGATCTCATTTTCTTCATTTAGTATCTTAAAATCACCTGCACCTAAATAAATATCTGCTGATACCGAACGAGTTTCTATTATAGACACCTCTATATGGCTATTTTTAAAATTACTTCCATCCGAAAAAGTTGATTCAAAAACTTTTAGAATTGCTTCTTGTCCATTAATAGGACTGGATGGATGAGATATAATTCTAACTGCATCTTTTGTGAATTCTTTTGATATTTCAATTGGATTTCCTTGATTCCAAGCAGTTGAAAGTCTTTGCATTGATTCCTCCATAAGGGTTTTTGCATCAGGTTTGGAAACAATTTCGTTTTTCTTCTTTTGAGAACAGCTAAAAGTAAATAAAACGGTTAATAATAATAAGAGTGATTTTTTCATTTTAATAAATTTATTTTACAAAGTTTTTTATTTGGATTTCTCAATTCAACATTAGTATAAGATTAGAGGCAACTTAACTTTTACAAAGATAGTACTTTGAATTTAGTACATAAATCGCTATTATTCTTTAAAAGAGTTGTGTTTAGTTTTTATTTATCTAGGAAAAGAAATGAGATAATAAGTAACATAAAAGTTATTCCTGAAGAAATGGAGCGAACTAGATTGAAATTATTCCATTTGACTTCGATACGAGATCGCAAGACCTTCAAGTCATTTGAGGATATAGTATCTAAGTTACTTTTATCCAGCACTTCGTTTAAAGGAATATTGCCTAAAATGGTTACAGCAAAAACGCCTATCCAATAGATTGAAAAGCAAGCAGTAAACAACCAGAAAACCATATTGGGTAACTGTTTGAAATAAAGGATAGGAAGAATTCCTGTTGTAATGATAGCTCCTATAAATAGCGCCTTAAAGCTCTGGTTTAAGATCACGCGATTCATGGATTGAAAAGCCCGTAAATATTCGAGGTCGGTTAAGTTTCCTATACCAGGTTTCACAGCATTTGACCAGGTGTAGAATATGCCAGCCATTATTCCTGTAAGAGCAATGGCGAAGGCTAGAATGATTGTTTCAGTTTTCATGATTAATATGGTTTATACAGCTTCAGTTTCTGTGAGCTTTTTAAGTTTCATTTTCTTGACGTACCCTTTGATAAGACTTATGAACCAAGGAACCCCATATCCATTTTTGTGTAAATGGTCTGCGCCAAATTGATAAATAGCTTGATTCCCTTTGATGCCATGACCATCAAGTAGTCGATTGTAAAAATTGAATAAACAACCAATTAATATTAAATCTTGCAAATCTTGTTCGCCCCAGCCTTCACGAAAGATTTTATCTGCATCTTCCTGAATGAGTTTACTAGGAGAAAGCGTAAGTTTCTTGAGGTATTGAAAAAGTGGTTTTTCATTTGAAGCTACTGGAGCACTGTCAATATCTTCTACTAGTGCCTCTATTGTTTCTTGAGGGACACCGAAATTTTTAGCAACAGCAGCATGTGACCCATAGCAAAAAGAACAAGCATTAAGTCCTGAAACAAAGGCTGCAAATACTTCCTTTTGGGCAGGACTAAAAGAGGATTTACCCCTCATGATATTTTGAGAAGCTTTGTCTAGAGGACCTAATCGTTTTCTGTCGTTCCATGTGATATCTGTAATGTCTGATAAGTCGTCTAAATGTTTGAGAAATGGCATAATTGTGATTTTAATTTATGAATGATTTATGGTGAATCGGGAAACCCGGACATAGATACTATTGTTAGTTTAGGCTCCTAAACCGAGTAAGATGAATACTTTAATTTTTTTTAAACAAAAGTATCCAAGCCTCATCTGAAGAAATTGAACAAAACCGACAAAGTAGTTTGCTAGCTAAAGGTTTTTAAAGTAAAATGAGGGAGTTTGGCCTGTGTAGCTTTTAAAAGTTCGAATAAAGTGAGATTGATCCGAGAACCCGCTGTCCAACCCAACATCTGTCAGTTTTTTAAACTTAGCTTCTGTGAGCTGATTGAGAGAAGATTGGAATTGAATTATTTTAGAAAACTGCTTCGGTGAAAGCCCAACATAAGCCTTAAAACTTCTTTCCAGCGTACGTTCAGTTAGCGGCAGTATATCCAATAAAGCTTTGATTTTTATTTTTCCTTCACTTTCTATAATTAAGGAGATAGCTTTTTGCACAGTATCATTTTCATACACGTTATGAGACTTAATAAGTGCGCGCATTAAGGTTGAAATGATGTTAATTTGATCTTTCAAATCTTTAGAGCTTTTTAATTTTTGCTGAAAGCTGTCTATGTCAACGTAGTCGATTTGGAGTAGATCATAGCACTCATCATTGAGCACCTTAGGGTCTATGTTAAGTAAATATTTGGAGGCGAAAGGGTAGAGCTGAACTACTACATAATTGTGAGGTCCTTTAACGTCCAACGAAATGGGATCAATTGTTTGTCCATATAAAAATAATTCTGAAAGGGCTTTCCTTTTGGGTAGTATATGGAAGCCATTCGCTGACTGTTGGAACATAATTCCCGGGTATCCATCAGCGTATAGTGGAATATTGGTGTGCGAATACGTGCCGGAGTTTTCTCCGTACATTATGCAATTTACATAAGGCGCTAAATCTGGTTCTATATGGAATTTAGTTTTTATCAACGATACTTTTTCAATGACACATAACGTAAGTGCATACGGCGGTCGGGTGTTTAGCCCGCCTGATCGATATGCACATTATTGGTGAATCTTTTTATTTACTTCTATTCTTTTTGTTTGAGAAAATACGATTTATACAGCTTATCACTCTCATTGTTGATCCAGAAGGCATATCCTTTATTTTTCATAACATCAATACCAGGGGCAGGTAGAAAAGATGTGATCAATTCAATAATTTCTCCATTGTTTAAACTATTTGCTTTCTTGATTACATAAGTAATTGCCATTTTATTTTTGTCCTCCAATTCAGCTTCATTGATTGAATGATTTTATCATGTACAAACCAATTTGGTTGAGCTTCAAAATAATTCGGATTCTCATAAGATTCGGTACGTTCGGATTGCCCAACAGTTTTTCTAAGTTTCTAGATCAATTCATCTATAGATACTCCACCAACTGATGCAGCTTGTTTCAAAGTAGCTACTTTCGCCACTGTTCGTCTAAGAATAGGATTTCTTAACTTCTTAAAAGGTGGTGCTATACAAATTAACACTTCTTCCAATTCTGGATAGGCATCTAATAAAGCGTGTACTGTTATAGATGGAGTAATTTCAATATTCCGATCTGTCATCTTCTTAAATTTTATGGTTTATTTTTTTTTAAGTTTAGTATATGAAAAGTAGGTGATTACGAATCACGAAATTTTCGGTTAACCATAAAGTTTGATACGAGCCAAAAGCCTTGAATTTAACACTGTTTCGCCTATTTTTTATATACATTGTTATTTGCTGCCCTCTTTTCAATCGTTACATTTCTTTCGGAAAAGGATCCTCAAAATTAAATTTTTTGTCAAATAATTGTTGTTCGTTTTCTTGTAACAAACATTCTTCAAGGTCGGCAATCATCTTTTCCTTTTCAATATCCTGTCCAATAAACACAAGTTCATTCATTCGGTCGCCCCATTGTTTACTCCATTTACTTTCAATGTATTCTTTATTGTCAGCAAATGCTTGATAATTTGTTCTTTCATTAAATGACATACTTGCCCACCAAACTCCGGCTCTTTCCATTCGAGATGAGCCACCCGCTTGACTAAAATTAATTGCATCATTAGGGCGTGATACTAACCAAAACAATCCTTTAGCACGGATTATACTATTTGGGTAGTCCTCATTGATGTACTTCCAAAAACGTTCTGGATGAAATGGTTTTTGGTTTCTAAAAACGAATGAAGATATTCCATATTCTTCTGTTTCTGGTGTATGCGTTCCACCTTCTAATTCCTTTTGCCAACCTGCTGATGTTTGAGCTTCCTCAAAATCAAAAAGTTTGGTGTTTAAAATCTCTTTCGGATTTACTTTACTAAAATCAGAAGTAATAATCTTTACTCCTGGATTTAGTTTTTGTATGGCTGCTTTTAAAAGCCCGACCGTTTTTGCGTCAACCAAGTCTGTTTTATTTAAAATAATAACATTGGCAAATTCTATTTGGTCGGTTAATAGATTTACAATAGTTCTATAGTCTCCTTCCATATCGGTTAAATTGCGATCAACCAATAATTCATTTGTTCCAAAATCTTTAAAAAAGTTGAAACTGTCAACAACTGTTACCATTGTATCAATGTAACTAAATTTTGATAAGTCAATATCACCATCTTCACTTACAAAATTAAAAGTTTGAGCAACAGGAACTGGTTCGCTAATTCCTGTGCTTTCGATAAGTAAATAGTCAAATCTGCCTTCGTTGGCAAGTTTTTCTACTTCTATCATTAAATCCTCTCGAAGAGTGCAGCAGATACAACCGTTGCTCATTTCTACCAATTTTTCTTCCGTTCGCGAAAGTATATTTTGTTCATTTACAAGCCTTGCATCTACATTCACTTCACTCATATCGTTCACAATTACGGCTACTTTTAAGCCTTCTTTGTTGTGTAGAATATGATTTAGAAGCGTTGTTTTTCCTGCTCCTAAAAATCCGCTCAGGACGGTTACTGGCAATTTTTTATTCATTTTATTTTAAGTTTTAAATTTAATTTTCGCAACAATTGTCTGTTTTACATTGACAATATTTCAAGTTGTAGATATGCAATAGAACAAGCACTAGGGCTGGAAAATAAATGGCGTAATCAAATAACGGTATTAGATGAAATTTTTCATTTAAGAACACTGTAAGCAATAACATCCAAGAAGTCCACATAGCATATTTCATCCAAATTTCAGAAGAGTTTTTGCTTGATTGATAGATAGCGAAAAACGATATTAAGAGAAATAGAAAATCTAATGTACTCCACCAATTTGGAGAGGATTCACAGCAAGAAGTGGAACAAGTCTTGACTAAAAATAAAAAGGGTGTTGCAATGCAATGTATCATACATAATGTACTCGCAAGTATTCCAATTTTATCTGTCTTAAATGTAGTTAGATTCATTATTAAAATTAATTAATGCAACAATGTTGCAAAAGTAATCAGTATATTTGCAAACGCAACTGTGTTGCATTAACATTTAGAAGAAAAATGATGATGTCAAGAAATACTAAGGCAAAAACGAAAATCAAAGAATTGATTATATCTTCATCTGTAGCACTTTCACAAGGCGAAATACAAAAAACTCTGAAAGGTTTTTGCGATAGAGTAACAATTTATCGTGTCTTGGAAAGGTTGCTTAATGAGGGCTTGATTCACAAAATTGTCAATACTGATGGTGTAATAAAATTTGCAAGTTGTCAGTCGTGTTCAGTAAAACACAGCCACAATCATATTCATTTTAGTTGCCAAAAATGTAAATCTGTAACCTGTCTCGAAGATGTTCAGCCTACCTACAAATTGCCTAACAGTTACAAAGTCAGCGAAATGAATTTCACTTTATCTGGTTTGTGTCCTCAATGTTCGTAGTTTTTTTTTGGTTGCAGATAACGTTTAGTTTATGAAATGTAAGCGATTTCGGAGCACTAAATTTCCTGCTTGCAAGAAAGATCAAACTGGCTACAACCTTTAGTATTACACATGTCCCACTTAATTTTTATATACATTGTTGCCAGTAGCTTTTATTCATTTTTAAATTCTCTCAAAACAGGTAATGCTTTGTTTTCAAAGTCAAACAATGCTTGATTTTCCCACGGGGAAGCATCTGTAGATTGATTTCCTTTCCAAGCAATTAATTCGGCTCCCCAATAACAAAAACCTATTCCATTTTCTACTTCGTTGGTTAGTATTTTAATTCGTTTGATGAACTTTCTCTGTCCTTCTCTTGTTGCCGGATATTCAGGTAAAATTAGTTGCTTATCTATACCTACAATATTATTAGTCCAATCATTCCAGTCAAGTGTAAAAGGGTAAGCTGTTTCAGCAATCAAGGTTTTCTTATTATGCTCATCACCTAAATATTGCATTTTATCTTTAAGGTCGCTTAATGATTTACCGTGCCAGATAGGATAATATGATAAGCCAATAATGTCATAATCTAAAACACTCACTTGATTAAAAAACCAATCAGAGCCTTCAATACCAGCAAAATGTAAAACTATTTCAGTATCGTTATTATTTGTTCTAACTGCTGCAATTGCAGTGTCCATTAATTCTATAAATTGCTGAAAATTATTTGAAATATGTCCATACGGATGAAGAAATCCAGGATTTATTTCATTACCTATTTGAATATAATCAGGTAGTAATTCAGTCATAACTTTTTCAGTGTAGTTATACACGCTGTCTTTCAATTGAGTAAAATTTATTCCTTGCCATTGTATTGGGGTTTCTTGATGAGCTGGGTCTGCCCAAGTATCAGAATAATGTAGTGTTAACCAAGTCTTGAAGCCATTAGTTTTTAAGGTTTCGGAAAACTGCTTTACTTCATTAAATCCAGAGTGTTGATTAATCGGATTTACCCAAAGCCTCAATCTAACAGTATTTATCCTATGATCTTTAAGTATTGAAAAGAAATCACTTTGATTCCCTTCCAAATCATAGAACGTAGGATTTGAATTTGATATTTCAGGATAGCTTGAAATGTCAACAGCAGAAATAAATATCGAGTTTTCATTCTCGGGAATAGGTGCATTTTTATCATCTTTATTACAAGAATTAAAAATCAAAAAAGTAATTAATATTTGTAATGTTCTATTCATTTTTCTAATTACTGGCAATGTTTTGGCTAAACTGCGTTTTAATGCAGTTTAGGTTTAGTTAGGCTCTGTTTATTTTATACTAACAACCATTGGCAATCACAAAAATGATATACTCCGTGGTGGTTATGTTACTTTCTGTATGGGTAAAATTTATTCTCAGAATGACTTCTCGGGGTTGCACGAGTGATGAAATATCTTCTGGTCTATCAATGTGATTAGTCATAGAAAGATGGTAATCATCACATTCTGTTTTTATTATACTCTTTAAATCCTTAACTGAAATTCCGGGAGTTACTCTATCATCATCCGTGTACTTCTTCACTGATGCAAGATCATTCTTCATTTCAAGCTTGTCCCAATCAGAGGCGTATACAGGTTTTTTTAATTCACAATTGTCGCCATCTCCGTTTATATTCAGGCCATAAGTAATTCTTTGATAGACTTCTATTTTTCCTTTTTCCTCAGGTATCACCCTGATGATTTGGTCATGCGTTGAAGGAGTATTATTTAGAAACTCTATTGACTGATCTCTGTATAGATATATTCTAAACTTGTTATCCTTATTGTGATTCGATTGGTTCTTAATTGTTTTGCCTGTGTTTTCTTGAAAGAATGTTGATTTCAATGTAAAAGCCGTGAATTCGATTTTATTACTGTTGATATGCTCGTATGTGGGGTCCGTAAAATAACCTTCTTCATTTACTTTGATTCTTCTTCTATTAGTGGTCTCATCTTCTTGATCTTTCAAATCGATAAGAACTTCTTCATATTGAGGTGCCCTAATTTTAAAAATAGTGGAGAAGGTGAATTCGTCAGATTTAGGATCATAATGATAGGGTCTGGTTGGCGAATATCTTCGGGCTTCATATTCATACCAGTCTTTAGATAGGTAAAGTAAAATATCATAAATCATTACGGATTCGATAGGTGTGCCGTCATAGCATACGGTCAAGGCACGAAGCTGTTTGAATTTGTCTTCTACAACCAGCAAGATATAATTGTCTGTAATTTCACAAATAGAGGAAGCTGAAATCTCCTTGAGTTGTCCAGCCTGTATAAATCCGCTTTTATGCCTATCAGAATCTCTATCGTCTATCTTTTCACGAATCACTTGTTTGATTTTTATAGAGTCCATAAATTGAAGAGATAAATTCGACAATTCGCCGCGTTGTAAGGCCATTATTTTTTCGTGAAATGATGTATTAGAATTGTGGTGCTCAAGATTGTGATTTTGAGCAAATAAATTTGCAGATATAATCAACAGAAATATTAGAGGTATTATTCTCATATTTAAAATTGTTTTTAACGGTTAGGCTAAGCTGCGTTTTAATGCAGTTTAGGTGTTGTTCTCTACTGGCTTCAATTTCCTAATTTAAAGGTTAATCCTCCTCTTGCTACAAGCCCCTTGTCCAATTGTTCCCCTAAAGAATAACCACTTGATTTGTAACCCACTTGCATTGTAAATCCAAGTAAATGCTCATTGGTAATTAAATCATAATTGGTGGTTACGATTATTTCTGAGCCTAAACCTTGACTTTGTTGAAGACGATCTCCTTCAAAAAAATCAATTAACGGCTGATTCCAAATTTGACCTGAAAGACTAAATGATAGATTTTCAAAGGTTTTAATATTCCAAATTTTTGTGTAAATCCTCCAAGAAGGGTCAAAACTTCCATCAGCATGACTAAAGTTCAATTGAATCAGTTTTGAATCAAGTTTGAAATAATTTTGATAGACTAGTTCAGGTCCGTAGGGTGTATACTCGAAGCGAAATCTAGGTAAATACTTTAATCTTTTAGACAGTTTTATCATTTTAACATCTGATGCTCCTCTGCCCTTAATAATGTAATCATAGAAAACAGATTTGAATGCGTAGAAATTTAATGGATCTGTCAACATGTTAAAAAAGGCATAGGTCCTCATATTTTTTCGTGTCAAATTTTCTTCTCCGTAAAAATAATTTAGATTATTTCGGTACTGAGTAGGATCCCCTGCAGTAGATGTAACAAATGCAGTGTAACCAGGCATATCATTACTGCTATATAAGTACGATAAGCCATAATTATAACTGAATTTTTCGTCAAGTAACATGTTTTTACGTGTGATGTCAGATAAAACAAGATTTGTTTCTGACCCTCCCAGATTAATCATCAGTTCTTGTTGCTGTGTAAGATTTGATGGTCTATTTATGGATATATAAGAGAACTCACTGGTGAAAGGGGGTGGCATGTTGTATACGATTTTATTAATTGTCCCACCTAGTTCTAACGTTCTATATCCATGTCCAAATCTTTCATGATTCATGGTTAACACAAAATCTGTAATAAGATAATTTGTCAAGAATAACTTGCCAAATCGATAGACAGGATTGATGGCCTTCGCATAATTATTATCTTTTATAATTATTTTTTTAGGGATTACCATGGAATCCACGTAATCAAATAAATGAAAAATCGCATTGATATTTTCAGCCGCAAAAGTTTGTCCTAATTGAGGTTCGTAGATAATATTATATCTCGATTGAGAACAAGCTATGGTTGAATTTAGAGCTAGATAAACTATTAATATTAATTTTATTTGTATCCTCATTTTTATTGTTTTGTACCGTAGTAAGTGAAACTTAATGGATTATTCTCTGGATAAAATGTAAAGTAAAATGTGATGCCGTTAAAGTTACCCGATCCTTGTCCATTATAAATATTACCATCTGGACCAATAAAATCTGTATTTGAAATTATAAAGGAATTGCTTCCAGGGGTTGTTAAAGTTAGCTTTAAGCCACCCAAATCCAATTCATTTATTGCATTACCAGCAGAAAGATTAAAGTCTTCGAATTGTAAAGTCGAAATAAGCTCTCCGTTTGCATCATACACATATGATTTACCATTATAACTTCCATAGTATTTAGCCCTTTCTTCTATAGCACAGTCTATTCCTTCATACCAATCGTCACAATTGCCTTCTTTAGAACAGGCACATAAAAACAAAAGACTAAGGGCTATCTGAATAATGAATTTATAACTTTTCATATTTGGTATCAAGTTAAACTGTCAGTATTTATTGCTAGGCACTGGATATTTCTAGTTTGATTTTCGGTATTTCGTTGGATTCATACCAACTTTCTTTTTGAATAATTGGCTAAAATGCTGTGGGTAATCGAACCCCAAATTAAAAGCAATCTCACTAATCGATGAGTTTGAATGTAATAATGTGGTTTTTGCTACTTCAATTAAATGAGAAGATATGTGGTCTTTCGCACTTCTTCCCGTTTCTATTTTTAATAAGTCACTTAAATAGGAACCTGACATATTCATAGCTTCACCACATTGTTTAACGGAGGGTATTCCCTTTTCGGATAAATCTGAAGATGAAAAATAACTATGCAAGTATCGTTCGAATTTACTCACTAGGTCTTTGTTTTGGTTGGTTCTTGTGTAGAACTGCCTATCATAATATCGGTAGCTATATTTTAAAATACTTTCAAGGTTCTGAATAATTATATCTTGAGAGTATTTATCTATATTTTGATTTAACTCTAAATCTATTTTTTTAACTAGTTCTGAAAGCGACTGTTTTTCCACTTCAGAGAGATGCAGAGCTTCATTAGTCTCATAGTTAAAGAATGAATAGTTTTTGATTTCCTTCCCTAGTTTTGATCTGCGAATTAAATCTGGGTGAAACATGATTGTCCATCCTGAATCATCAAGTTCTTCAATCGGATCAGCAAATGATGCTACTTGTTTGGGAGCTAGAAAAACTAGTGTTGCATCAGCGAAATCGTATGAACCCTTGCCATATTGAAAGCTTGTTCCTTCTATTTTACCTTTCATTGAAATGAGATAAAGCTCACTAGTCAGCTTTATTTTTTCAAAGTCAAAATCAATCTTGGGCCACTTTCTTATTATGGTTATTAATGGATGTTGTGGCGATCCTAATCCAAGCATTTGGTGTACTTCATTAATACTTTTAACACAATAAATCTCTTTCATATGATTGTACTTACTAATTCTGTGAGTCCCAATTTTCCTAACTTTATGCTATCAATATAAAGTTGGTAAAGATTTCACTTCTTTCGTTTTAATATTGAACATCAGTTAATTGTTCTGATAAATCCCATAGGTGTTTTGCATTTGTCAGATTGTGAGACATTTTACTGGACTGAACTAATTCAGGAAACCCTCTAACTTGCATAAATCCCCCAGGCCCATAGTAATCACCAGATTTGGCATTTACATCTGTAGCTGCTCTTAGGGTTGACAGAACACCCTTCTCTACAGGAAGAAATAATAAATTCATAAAAACATTAAAGATTCCTGAGTGTCTTGCCAAATCTGTTTTTGTACCACCTGGATGTGCCGTGACAATCAAAGGAGGATTTTCAACATTTTCTAATCTTCTCTTCAATTCATATGAGAAATACAAGTTTGCTAGCTTGCTATCACTGTATGCTTTGTTTGTATTGTATTTCCTTTTTTCCCAATTAATATCTGTAAAGTCTATATCACCTTGGTTATGCGCTACACTAGAAGTAGATACAATCCGCGCGTTTTTGGTGCTCATCAACAAAGGCATTAGAAGCCCCGTTAATGCAAAAGGACCTAAATGATTCGTGCCCATTTGAGTTTCAAAACCATTTTTTGTTTTAGAATAGGGACACATCATTATGCCAGCATTATTTATAAGAATGTCTAGATTTTTGTAATCTTCTAAAACTCCTTTTGCAAAGGAAGAAATAGAATCCAAACAACTCAAATCAAGGCTTCTTATATCTATTTTGACATTTGCATATTCTTTACGAATTTCCGATGCTACAATTTTAGCTTTCGGAGTATTTCTAACTGCCATTATTACAGTGGCATTCTTCATTGCAAGAACTCTTGTGGCCTCTTTTCCTAGGCCGCTTGTTGCACCTGTTATAATTATTGTTTTATCTTTCTGTTCAGGAATGTTCTGAATCCCCCACTTTTTATTTTCCATTATTATTGATTTCGATTTTCGCAAAAGTTTTTTAAGTCTTGATTCATAATGTTATAATGCTCTACCATATTTGCTTTGACCTTGTTTGTCATTAAAAAAGGGCTTAACATTCCTTTCATTGTTTCATAATGGATTAGATGAGTTCCCTTCCCCTCATTTGTTGGTTCAAAAACAAATACATGTTCCGCTTTGATCAGAATGCCATTGAAAACTCCCCAAACAAAAACTTTTTTACTATTGACTGTAATAATTGGATTTACAGGGGCTTTTTGAGGATCATTTTTTCTTCCAAAATCTAATGTTAAATTAAGTTTTGGCTTAGATGCAATATCATTGATATCTCCATTTAAAATTTCGATTTTGGGAAATACTTTGCACCATTTAAACCATTGATCAAATTCTAGAAATATTTTTTTGACTGCGTCAGGGGAAGCGTTAATATCTATTTCTGTATAAACTGTTCGTTTGCCTTTCACTTCATCTATATTCTTTACATAGTCATAACTTTTTTGTGCGAAAACTGATTGTGACATTATGAAGAAATTAATTATTAGTAAAATGTTTTTCACTTTATCATGATTTAAATTATTTATGGCGTAAAGTTCTAATTAGTCTGTAAAAAAGATGTATAGAAATCGCTGAAGGTTGAATATATTTCGCTAATTTTTATCTTGTGCCTACCGGTTTGGCTAAACTGCGTTTTAATGCAGTTTAGGTTTTGTTGGCAAATCGTTATTTTTTTATCCATTTTAAAACAGATATATCGTTTTTTGATTTAGCACTCAATAGGTACATTCCTGCCGGGCCATCAAAGTTAAATTCTACCAATTGGTTCCCTTGGTATTGCATTGATTTAATTACTGTTCCATTTAAATCACTGATTGTAACTTCTACTTCACCTTTAAATTGCGACAAGTCTATAGAGGAATGACTATCTGTAGGATTAGGAAATATGTTGATTTTAGGTATAGAATGTTCAATTAGACTAGATGTAGTTGGAATAATCTTAACCTTCATCCCAACAGGTCGATGATCGGATATGTAAAAGTCATAGTCCACTAAACCGCCTGACATGAAATCGTCTACTCTGATCGTCTGCACTCCAGATCCTGAACTTGAAAATTCAGTAAACAACTCGTTTGTTATTAGTATATGATCGAGATGTGAAGGCCAACTAGGAAATGACCAATCTGTTGTCATACCATTAGCTATGTTGTCGTCTGCAAATAAATAGTTGTTTGAATCATTTAAGAATACTTGAAACACATTGTTTGGGCTTGGATCAGTTGTTACGTCATTGAGATCTCCAATAAGTATTACTCGATCAGAAGCAAAATTTGAATCGATATATTGTTTGAGAAGGGTGCTAGCTTCATAACGTCTAAACTCTTCATCTGACGAGTTACCCATATCTATTACACCATCACCACAACATTTAAAATGATTGTTGATAACAATTAATTCCTCCCCCATGTAGGTTAGCTCTATCACTAAAGGAGATCGTGGGAACGCGTTCCAATATGGAGCCGCATCGTAGATTTTATAAATAGACTGAACGTTTATTGAGCTTGTCTTATAAACGTATGCAAGTCCTCCAAACCAATCATCATCCATAAAGAGGTCGTACCCTGCGATGTTGTCTATCATCTGCCGACAAAGTGTACTATCGTCTATTTCCTGGAGGCCGATTAAATCCGCATTAAGGGATTCAATTATTTTACTTACCGAATCAACAGTAATAGCCCCGCTTTTTGGAAACCATTCAATATTCCATGTGACAACATCAAAAGTCGAATCATTGCCGAAGGATATATCATTTAGGTTTTGGCCAAATACGTGCCCAGAGAACATTAAAATAAAAATGGATAATTGTATTTTGAAGTATGAATCTCTCAAGCTTAATTATTTATGTCCAATTATGATGACGTGGTCATTTTATGTTTGCCAACGTTCAGTGTATGAGCAGTTGCATCCCGAAAGGTGCTATTGCTTATACACCTTGTTGGCAGTAGTTTTTGTTCTAATGC